>Ga0268263_1001596_pt1 | contig 18840 bp, 20 predicted proteins | sample Biomet5_FD_190358 | JGI IMG/M metagenome (GOLD analysis project Ga0268263, IMG submission 190358) | Microbial communities from bioreactor (seeded with sewage sludge) at LBNL, California, USA - Biofuel metagenome 5 (SPAdes) (version 4) | ecosystem: Engineered > Bioreactor > Anaerobic >... | reverse complement strand
ACAGGCTTTGGCATTGTCGTATTCCCCGTTGCGCAGGCAGCGAGGGATTTCGCCGGCCAGGCAGGCCGAGAGCGCAATCAGTCCGCCGTGGTGTTCCCGCAGCAGCTTCAGGTCGATGCGGGGCCGGACGTAAAATCCCTCCACCCACGCCATGGAAACCAGATAGGAAAGGTTCCGGTAGCCCTCCTCGTTTTCGCACAGCAGCACCAGATGGCGGCTCTCCGCGTCGAATTCGTGCACCTTATCGAAGCGGGTGCGGCCCCGGGGAGATACGTATACCTCGCAGCCGATCACCGGCTTAATGCCCTCCGCCTTACAGGCGCGGTAAAAATCGATCACGCCGTACATGACGCCGTGATCGGTGATCGCGCAGGCCTCCTGCCCCAGAGACCTGACTACCTTCGGAAGCTCCTTGATCCGGCAGGCGCCGTCCAGGAGACTGAATTCCGTATGCACATGCAGATGGACAAACGACATGGCTCTCTCCTTTGCTCCACCGGGAGAAAATTTTCCCCGAGGCCCGCAGAAATCTCGGCGTACCGGCAGATTTCACCCTGTCCCCGCCTGCTCTCTCGGGAATCAGTTCCCCTGCGCCGCCGTTCCGCTCTCGCGCAGCAGCTCCTCCAAAATCTCCACCGCAGAGACCACCAAAACGGCACAGTGCTGGGAGACGCCAAGACGCCTGACCCCATTCGTTCCGTTTTCCGACCCGATGCGGGCCGACAGAAGATCCCCGCAGCGGGTAAAACGGAACTGATCCTGAAACCGCTTTCGAAACTCTTTGGTCGCGGCGTAGGTCCTGCGCCGGATTTCCTGGGAATCGCCCCCCAGCCGGGAGCTCAGGATTCCCAGCACCAGAACGGCGCCGCTGGCCGCCCCGCAGAGTTCCTCATGGCAGCCGCCGACTCCGCCCCCGAAGCCGCCGGCGAGGGCGAGCGCCTCTCCCTCTGAAAGATGGGTCAAATCACCGAAAGCAGCCAGAACAGACTGGGCGCAGTTGCAGCCCCTCTCGTGATATTCCTTTGCAATTTTACAGCGATCCACGATTTTTTCTCCCTCTACTTCTCTTTTCTGAATTTGCGGTGCAGGCAGCACTCGTCCGGAACGTCCAGCACAAAGAGAAACTGAAAAATCAAGTGGCGCACCGGGACGTTCCTTCCCCTCTTTCGGTACGCAAGCAAAACGCCGACCGTGTCCGCGCTGGACGTGAGCATGGCCGCATAGGTCACTGCGGCGGCCGGCAGGAGCACGGGCAGAAAAAGAAAGCCGCCCGGCAAAAACGCGACGATTCCGACGGTGAGCCAAAAGAAAAAATTCAGCACAAAAAACGGGACGGACACCAGCTTGTACCCCAACGCCAGACTGTTCCACCGTCGGAGCTCTTGCGGATCCGGGATCCCCTTTTTCAGCCGGCAGAGGACAATGACCCAATTTGCCGCGCACAGAAGCAGGGTCACGCCCGCCAGAATCAAAAAAGCGGTCCACCATGGCTGCCGAAACGTGAGGTTTTCCCCCACGGCGTTCCAGCCGCATAGCAGCATCCCATAAAAAACCGGTACGGACAAAATGGGTAAGACAGCCAATTGTCTCCCCCCTATTCCACATCTCCGGCCAAATCCATTATTTTGCGCAGGCGATGGTTCAGACAGGATTTGGTGATGGGCGGATCGAATTCCTCCGCCAGCTCCGAGAGGGTCAGCTCCGGATTTTCCAGACGCAGGGCCGCCGTCTGCTGCAGCTTGTCGGGGAGCTGTTCCATCAGCCCCGCTCGTATCAGCTTCCGGATGCTCTCCAACTGCTCCTGGGACGCCTCCACGGCTTTGTCGAGGTTGGCGTTGTCGCAGTTGAGCCGGCGGTTGACGCTGTTGCGCAGGTCCTTTTCCACTTTGGCGGACATGACGTTCATCGCTGCCACCGGGGCGCCGATCATGGTCAAAAAATCCTCGATGTGCTCGCTCTGCTTGAAATAGGTGACGAAGCTTCCGTTTCTCATGATATCCTTGGGCATAAAGCCGACGTCCCGCAGCAAGACCTCCAGCTCCCGGCTGACCTGCAGATGCGAGGTAGCCAGCTCCAAATGGTATCGCTTGAGAGGATCGGTAATGCTGCCGCCGGCGAAAAAGACGCCGCGCAGAAACGAAGCACGGCAGCACTCCTCCTCCAGCAGGCCGAAGTTGATATGCAGGACAAGGTTCTGTCCCGGGTCGTAGCCCAGCAGATTGATGATCCGGCTGAGTTTGCTCCGCTCGGTCATTTGAAAGATCAGCTTTCCCGGCTGACCGGGATCCGGCTGACGGTCAAAGCTCAGACTGAAGGCGCGGTGAAACAGCCTGGGCAGACGCTCGGAAAAGTTGGGATTTTCCGTGATAATCCTCACTTCCCGGCCGTTGAAGGTGTTGCAATACAGCAGAATTCCGTACGCCTCCGCCCGCGCGCAGCAGAGCTTTTGAATCGGCAGCCTGCACAGCTCGTTTTTTGTCTCAAAGGAAAACGACATCCCAGCAACTCCCTCTACTGTTGATTACCCGCCCTCTCCATCTGATAACTGACCTTGGCGCCGAACCGGTCCCCCGCGATGCGGATCCCTCGCTCAGAGTACAGGGACATCAGCTCCGCGGCCAGGCGGACGGGGTTGTGCCGCACGAATCCGCTTTCCACAGCGGCCACCGGCCGGGAGAGGACTTCAACCCCCATGGACGCGCATTTCTCCCCATCCAACCGGATGGGCGCAGCGCCCTCTTTGGCATAGCGAATGGCAACCGCCTCCGGGATGGGCGTGGAATTGGTCAGGCAGATGTCGAACAGGGCCGGCGCCCCGTGCTGAAACAGCGCCGCAATGTGGTCGGAGACGGAATAACCCTCCGTCTCTCCGTCCTGCGTCATAATGTTGCAGACGTATACCTTCAGCGCATCAGAGTGCTCAATGGCGGATACGACTCCATCCACCAGCAGATTGGGAATGATACTGGTGTACAGGCTGCCGGGCCCCAGCACAAGCAGTTCTGCGTCCCGGATGGCGGCCAGCACGTCCGGAAGCGCATCCGGATGCTCCGGCAGCAGCCGGACACGGCGGATGCGGCAGTCCTGCTCTTTTTTGCACCAGAAGATTTTGGACTCGCCCACAACGCTCGCGCCGTTTTCAAATTCCGCCTCCAGCTGCACATTTGCCGTCGTTACAGGCAGAACGCGGCCGGTAACGGCCAGTACCTCGCTCATGCGCCGGACTGCCACGTCGAAGGACGGCGAGATTCCGTTCATAGCCGCAAGAAACAGATTTCCAAAGCTCTGACCCGCCAGAGCGCCGTCCTGGAACCGATAGTGCAGCAGATCGCTCATCAGCGGCTCTGTATTGGCCAGAGCCTCCATGCAGTTGCGGATGTCCCCGGGAGGGGGCATGCCCAGGTCCTCCCGCAGCCTTCCGGAGCCGCCTCCGTCGTCGGCGACCGTCACAATAGCCGTCAGATTCTCCGTGTAATTTTTTAGTCCCCGCAGCATGGTGGACAGCCCGTTGCCCCCTCCAATCGCCACGACACGCGGACCGTTGGAGCGGGAGACGCGATAGACGCTCTGATCTTCCATAGATGCCTTTCCGGGCAATCGCCCGTCTCAGCTCCCGCGCGTCATATCCCGGTGATTTTCCGTCACCTGATAGCCAAGGGAGCGTATATACTCCGCCAGCGCGCAGGTCACCGCCACCGAGCGATGGCGGCCGCCCGTGCAGCCGACGGCAATCACCAGGACTGTCTTTCCCTCCTCTGCGTAAAGCGGAAGGGAAAACGACAGCAGATCCTCCAGTTTTGTCAGGTACTCTTTGGTCTGCGGAAAGTGAAACACATAGTCCCGGACTTCTGTGTCCATGCCGGTTTTATGGCGCAGCTCCTCAATATAATACGGATTCGGCATAAAACGCACATCCAGTACCAGATCGGCCTCCATCGGCAGTCCGTATTTGTAACCGAAGGACATCACGCTTACGCTCATTCCGCCTTTGTCGCCCTTTTGGTCGAAAAGGCGCAGAAGCTCTCCCCGCAGCTGGGCCGTGGAGAGATGAGAGGTATCGATCACATAATCGGCCCGCTCCTGAACGGGCTGCATCAGCTTGCGTTCCTGTCTGACGGCATCCTCCAGAGAGACATTTTCCCGGCTCAGCGGGTGACGCCGGCGGGTCTCTTTATACCGTTTGATGACGGTCTCCGGATCCGCAGTCAGAAAAAGCATGCGGCAGGAGCCGTCCATGGCCTTGAGCTTATCCAAAACATCGAACAGATCCGTAAAGGAATCCGCAGTCCGGACATCGTACACCAGCGCCACGCGGTCATAGCGGCTATTGACGCCTCCCGAACAGAACTCCGCAAATTTCAGCATCATCGCCGCAGGCATGTTGTCGACGATATAAAAGCCCATGTCCTCCAAAAAGGAGGCGGCTTTACTTTTTCCGCCGCCGGACAGCCCGGAAATAATCAGAATTTCCATATTTTCTATCTCTCTTCCGCAACTTTAACGAATGATCCGGACCTCCGGCTCCAGCTGGACGCCGGTTTCCCGGAACACCCGCTCTTGTACCAGTTCGATCAGCTCCAGCACGTCGGAAAAGGTGGCGCCGCCGCGGTTGATGAGAAAACCCGCGTGCTTTTCCGAAACCTGGGCGCCGCCCACCGTCAGCCCTTTCAGGCCGCACTGATCGATCAGCGTCCCGGCAAAGTAGCCCTCGGGCCGCTTGAAGGTGCTCCCCGCGCTGGGATATTCCAGCGGCTGACTGGCTTTTCGCCGGGCCATGAGCTCCTTCATCCTTGCCCGGATCGCATCCGGGTCCCCCGGCTCCAGGGCAAACACAGCTTCGAGTACCACCCAATCCGGATGGTCCGTGAGAATACTGCGGCGATACCCGAAGTCCATCTCTCCGCCATCCAGCCTCTTTGCGGAGAGAGCCGAGTCCAGCACGACGACGCTCTGGGCCGTCTGACGGATTTCGCCGCCGTAGGCCCCCGCGTTCATGCAGCAGCCGCCGCCCACCGTGCCGGGAATTCCGTGCGCGAACTCCAGCCCCGCCAGGCCTCGCCGCTGCGCAAAATCCGCCAGGTGCGCCAGAGAGACGCCGCTCTCAGCCCGGATCCGGCAATCCTGCTCCGCACTCAAATGATTCATACCGTCGGAGGTTTCGACCACAAGGCGGTCCAGCCCGGCGTCCGGGACCAGCAAATTGGTCCCATTTCCGATCACCAGCGGCCGCGCGCCGCACTCCTGCGCGGCGCGCAGCAGCTTCGTCAGCTGCCCGGCGCCGGAGGGATATGCGATTCGTCTGGCGGGCCCGCCGATCCGGAAGGATGTGTGGCGGCTCATCGGCTCGTCGCGGTCTGTTCTCAGCTCCGGCAGCTCCGCACGGATCCGTTTGTCCAGCTCCTCAAACCAGGTCATGTCACCCTCCCGTTTCAAACGGCCCTGTTGAGCAGCGCGGCGCCGATGATCCCGGCGTCGTTGCCCAGCTCCGCACATACGATCTCCGTGCGGGCCTCTCCGTGCCGGGCGTAACATTCCCGGCCGACAATCCTGCGCACCGGCGCAAGCAGCAGCTCCTCAGGGGCTGCCGCTACCCCGCCGCCCAGCGCGATCCGCTCCGGATGCAGAAGATTGACCAGGTTCGTCAGCCCGGCAGCAAGAAATTCCGCATATTGCGCACAGACGCGGACGGCGGCCGGATCCCCTTGCTGCGCCGCCTCAAACGGGGTTCTTCCGTCCACCGCGCCGTTCTTTTCCGCCGCGGCATGCAGGGCGCTTCCCGGATCGGCTGCCATGGCGGCCTTCGTCATGCGGATCAGGCCCGTCGCAGAGGCGTACTGCTCCCAGCAGCCGCGCCGGCCGCAGGTGCAGCACTCTCCTCCCTGGGCAATGACCATATGCCCCGCCTCGCCGGCGGCGCCCATGCCCGTGTACAGCTTTCCGTTCAGAATCATTCCGGCCCCCACTCCGGTGCCAAGGGTCACAACCAGAAAATTGTGCGTCCCGCGTCCCGCTCCGCAGAAATATTCCCCTACGGCGGCGCAGTCCGCGTCGTTCCCCAGGAGGACCGGGATGGGCAGCCGCCGCTGAAACAGCTCGGCCAGAGGAACGTCTCGCAGGGGGATGTTGCAGGTGTATAATACCGTCCCGCCGCAAACAGAGCCCGGAATCCCGATGCCCGCGGATTCCACGGACCTCGGGTCGATCCCGGCCTTCTGTGCGCAGGCACAGGCCAGCTGCGACAAGGTTTCCGCAAAACACCCGGGACTCACGAATTCGCCCAGCGGCATTCGGCTGACTGCCAGAAGGGTCCCTTTTTCATCGACCAGTCCGGCCTTCAGATTCGTTCCGCCGACGTCGATCCCAATGTTCATTGGCCGCTCTCCTCACTCATCCGCCGGATTTTTCATCGGCGCGCAGATCCACGCGGCGCGCAAGCTCCGCCGCTGCGTTGTAACCGTAACGGCGGTGGCGGTTATTCATGGCAGCCACCTCGACAATCGACGCCAGGTTCCGGCCGGGCCGGACGGGCACCGTGACGCAGGGAACCTTCAGGTCCATGATCTCGATGAAATGATCCTCGATGCCCAGCCGGTCATAAATTTTAGCGTTGTCCCACTGCTCCAGCTGGACGACCAGGTCGATCTGAGAATCCGTTTTGATCGCGCTCATGCCAAAGAGCTGGCGGACATCGATCACGCCGATTCCCCGCAGCTCGATATAGTGGCGGATCACCTCCGGGGCTGTTCCGATGAGCTCGTTGGAGACACGGCGGATCTCAATGGCGTCATCCGCCACCAGCCGGTGACCGCGCATGATAAGCTCGATGGCTGTTTCGCTTTTGCCGATGCCGGAGTCCCCCATCAGCACGACGCCCTCGCCGTACACATCCATCAGCACGCCGTGACGCGTCAGGCAGGGCGCAAGCTCCCGGTTCAAATACTCAATGGTGTGGGACGTGAAATCCACCGTCGTCTCATTGGTGCGCAGCAGAGTTTTTTCGTGTTCCCGCGCGCTTTTCAGGCACTCCGGAAAGCAGTCCAGGTCCCTGGCGATGACCAGAGCCGGAATGTCATAGAGGAAAAGATCGTCGAAGCACTTCTTCCGGTCCTCCGGATCCAGACCCTTCAAAAACATAAATTCGGCTTTCCCGATCACTTGCAGCCGCCGGGGATCAAAATAATCATAAAAACCCTGAAACTGAAGGCCCGGACGATTGACGTCCGTAATCGTCAGGAGCGCGGAATCGTAGTCGCTGCCCTTGTTCAGAATTTCAAGGGAAAAAACCTCTGCAAAGCCGCAGACCTTCACTTCGTTTTCACTCATCTGGATCAGTACCTTTCCGTGTCGCACGCACGGCCGTGCGGTCAAAATTTCCGGGAGCGGATCTGGCGCGTATTTTGTGTGTTGATTGTTATTATATATGAAACAGCTTGATTTCGCAACACTTTCGGCACCTTTTCACTATTTGCTCCCCGCTTCAAATTTTTTGTATTTTCTACTTGCATTTGTAAAAAGTTTCTGTTAATATATCATTTGTGCCTGCATGAGCAGAGAAAATCAATGTTACAGCAAGGGAGGTGCAACGGATGGCTAAGTGCGAGTTTTGCGATAAGGGTGTCACCTTCGGTATCAAGGTCTCCCACTCCCACAGACGTGCCAATCGTCCCTGGAAGCCCAATGTAAAACGTGTCAAGGCGATTGTCGACGGTACGCCTCGCCATGTGTATGTTTGTACCCGGTGTCTGCGTTCCGGCAAGGTTACGCGTGCAGTCTGAGTTCAACATTCAAAAATCCCGAACCAATGGTTCGGGATTTTTTTGTCGCTTTTTTCTCAGCAGGTCCCGCGCCGCTTAGCGGACGGGATAGCGCCAGCTGTTTTCATTCTCGTTTTTCTTGGCGCGGGTCATCAGCTCCTTGACGACGTCCCGCACCTGCTTTCCGTGGTACAGCACCTCGTACGCGCAATGACAGATGGGCATCTCAATGTTTTCTCGCACCGACAGCTGCTCGATGCTCTCTGCCGCGTAATAGCCCTCCACCACGGCGCCGACCTGGTCCATGGCCTCCTGTGCGGTTTTTCCCTGCCCCATCAGGATTCCGGCCCGGCGGTTCCGGGAGTGCATGGAGGTGCAGGTCACGATGAGATCTCCCATGCCGGCCAGACCGCCGAAGGTCTGCCGGTCGCCGCCCAGCTTTTCTCCCAGGCGGGAGAGCTCCACCATTGCCCGGGTCATCAGCAGCGCCTTGGTGTTGTCCTGATAGCCCATGCCGTCGCAGATCCCGCAGCTCAGGGCCACCACGTTTTTCAGCGCGCCGGAGAGCTCCACCCCGACGATATCGGGGCTGGTATAGATGCGGAAATAGTCGTTCATAAACGTATCCTGCACAAACTGCGCCGCAGCCTCGTCCGGACTCGCCGCCACGCAGCCGGTCGGCATGCGGATCCCGACTTCCTCTGCGTGAGAAGGTCCGGAAAGTGCAACAACTTTACATCTGTTTTCCGTCTCGGCCTGAAGGATCTGGCTCATGCGCAGGTTTGTATCCCGCTCGATCCCCTTGGAGACCGATACCAGAATCGTCCCGTCGCTTAAATACGGCTCCGCTTTTCGGGCCGTTGCGCGTACGGCATAGGACGGACTCGCAAATACCGCCAGCTCCGCGTCAGAGACGCAGGAAATATCTGAGGAAATCTGAAGCGACTCCGGAAGAGGAACGCCCTTGAGCAGCGGATTCTCCCGCTGAACGCGCAGCTGAGCGGCCTTTTCCGGATTATGAGACCACAGCGTCACCGCGTTTCCATTGTCGCACAGCACCAGCGAAAGAGCGGTTCCCCAGCCTCCGCTGCCCAGCACAACAATTTTCATGGCCTTCCCTCCCCTGTTTTTTGATGTCGGAAGCTGAATTTTCTCTCCGTACCATGCAGCAGCCGCTTGATATTTTCCCGATGTCCCCAGATCAAAAGGCCGCCGCAGCCCACCGCCAGGAGCGTCAGGACAGGGCTGTGGAAGACAAACCACGTGGCAACGGGAAACAGCGCCCCGGCGGCGACAGAACCCAGCGACACGTATTTTGTCAGAACTGCCAAAATAAAAAAGATACTCCACACGACCAGCGCCACCCGCCAGTCGATCATCACGGCGATTGCGCCGCCCGAGAGGACGCCTTTGCCGCCCTTGAAGTGAAACAGGCAGGGAAAAACGTGCCCCAGCATGCAGAACAGACCTGCCCAATATTTGCCCAGCAGGGCCCAGTTGTTAATCTGTCCCAGCAGCGCCGCGCCGATCAAAACGGACAGCACGGCTTTCAGAACGTCGCACAGGATCACGACGAAGGTCAGCCATCCGCCGAAGGTGCGGTAGAAATTGGTCAGCCCTGCGTTTCCGCTTCCATGCTCCCGGACATCGTCCCGGAGAATAAATCTGGAGACGATCACCGCCCCGTTGAAGCAGCCGAGAAAATAGGCAAGCACGGCGGAGGACAGGAACAGGAGCGCCGTATAAGAGCCGGGGGAGATCTGCGGCGCGGAGAAAATTCCCTCCATGGCTTTTACACCTCCTTGTCGCCCTTTTGCCGGATCGACAGGATGATCGGCGTTCCTGTCAGGCTGAAGGTATTGCGAATACAATTCTCCAAATAGCGCTGATAGGAGAAATGAAAGAGGCGGGCGTCATTGCAGAACACGACAAAATGCGGGGGACGGATCCCCACCTGAGTCATATAGTAGATCTTCAGCCGCCGTCCCTTGTCCGTAGGCGGCTGCACGCGCGTCTGCGCATCGGCCAGGACATTGTTCAGCATACCCGTGGTAATGCGCAGAGAGGCCTGATTGCTGACGGTGACAATGAGATCAAAGAGCTTATCCACGCGCTGTCCGGTCAGAGCGGAGAGAAAGAGGATCGGCGCGTAGGTCATAAAGCTCAGTTCCCGGCGGATATCCTCCGTCATTCGCTCCATGGTCTTGTCGTCTTTATCGATGAGATCCCACTTGTTGACCACGATGATGGAGGCTTTTCCGGCCTCGTGGGCCAGACCGGCCACCTTGGTGTCCTGCTCGGTCACGCCCTCCTGGGCGTCGATCAGGATCAGGCAGACATCGGACCGCTCAATCGCCATGGTGGCGCGAAGAACGCTGTACCGTTCGATATCCTCGTCCACTTTGGATTTCCGCCGCATGCCTGCCGTGTCGATGAGGATGAAGTTGCCTTTTTCATTGGCAAACCGGGAATCGATGGCATCCCGGGTTGTTCCGGCCACCTCGCTGACGATGACGCGGTTCTCTCCCAGAATCCGATTGACCAGGGAAGATTTTCCCACGTTGGGTTTTCCGATCAGCGCCACCTTGATGGCGTCGCTGTTCTCCTCCCCCGTTTCCTCAGGCGGGAAGTACCTGACACAGGCGTCCAGCAGATCGCCGGTCCCGTGTCCGTGCACGGCGGAGACGGCAATGGGATCGCCCAGCCCCAGGTTGTAGAACTCATAGAATTCCGGATCCGGCGTACCGGTCGAATCCATTTTGTTGACTGCCAAAACGATGGGTTTTCCGCTGCGCAGCAACAGATTGGCGACCTCATGATCGGAGGCGGTCACTCCGGTGCGGATATCGGTCAGGAATATGATCACCGTCGCGTTGTCGATGGCGATCTGCGCCTGCTGACGCATGAAATTCAGAATCTGGTCGTCGGAACGCGGCTCGATGCCGCCGGTATCGATCAGCGTGAACTTCCTTCCGTTCCAGTCCGTCTCCCCGTAAATTCGATCCCGGGTAACGCCCGGCGTATCCTCTACAATGGAAAGCCGCTGGCCGATCAGCTTGTTAAACAGCATGGACTTGCCAACGTTGGGGCGGCCCACAATTGCGACAATGGGTTTCATTTTTTCGTTCCTTTCTGTTCTGCTGCCATCATTATAGACCCAGTTTGCCCCGAATCGCAACATAAAAGTAGGAGGGAAGAAAGCCTTCCCTCCTGTTGAATCAGAAATTCTTATTTTGCGACAACAGACTTGACGACCTTGATCTCGCGGCCCTTGTAAGTACCGCACTCCGGGCACATTCTGTGGCTCAGGTGCAGCGCACCGCATTTGGGGCATGCGACAAGGCCGGGAGCTTCCAGTTTCCAGGTGGAACTGCGCCTTTTATCGCGTCTTGCCTTTGATACTTTTCCCTTTGGGACTGCCATAATGACACCTCCTCGATCTTGAAAAGCGGGATTCTGCCGCTCTTATTCGTTCGTTTTTTCTTTTTCCAAAAGATTTGCCAGAACTGCCAGCCGGGGATCCACTTCCCTTTTGCAGGAACACGGACCGAGGTTCAGATCGGCGCCGCACCGGGGGCAAAGTCCCTTACAATCTTCTGAACACAGGATTTTGGTATCCATTCCGAGGATAAACGCCGTCCGCGCAAGCTCCTCCGGATCAAAGAACTCGCCGTCCTCCAGAAGGACGATCTCCTCATTTTCCTCGCTCTGCTTCTCTGTCGCCAGAAAGCAACGGAACGAGATCTCTTTTTCGCGGAGAAATTCTTTTGCGCAGCGGTCGCACACGCAATTCAGCACCGCCCGGACCTGAAGCGTCAGAGTCAGCACGTCTGCTTCGTTTTGTACGCACCCGCTGACGTCCACCGGCCTGCGCGCGGGAAAATTGCCGCCGAACTCGATGTCGGAAAGGTCCATCTGAAACTGAAACGAAAGACTTTTCCCGGGAGTGTTGAGAATCGGCTTTACGCTGAATTGCATAGTACACCTCACAATGACACGGGTATTATTATAGAGGACGGCCGCCTGGTTGTCAAACATTTTTTCATATTTCCTTGCAAATTTCTCAATCCCTGTTAGAATATCGATAAAACCACTGACACGGGCTTGCGGGAGGCATATTATGCGGGAATTCACCATCGGAAAAAACGACGCCGGTCAGCGGCTGGACCGCTTTGTCGGGAAGGCGCTGCCGCTGCTGCCCCCGGCCCTGGTGCAGAAATACATCCGCCTCAAGCGGGTCAAGGTGAACGGAAAAGGCGCCCAGCGAGACCTGCGTTTGGCGGAGGGCGATATTCTCCAGCTGTACATCAACGACGAATTTTTTGAACAGCCGACGGAGGAAAACCGTTTTCTCTCCGTTTTCAAGCCGTCGCTGGACATCGTCTATGAGGATGAGAACCTGCTGCTGGTCAACAAGCGCTCCGGGCTTGTCGTCCACGCCGACGAGACGGAAAAGGTCAACACGCTCATCAACCATATTCAGGCCTATCTCTATCAGAAAAAGGAGTGGAATCCTCGCGCGGAAAACGCTTTTGCCCCCGCCCTGTGCAATCGGATCGATCGGAACACCGGCGGCATCGTCATTGCCGCAAAGAACGCAGAGACGCTGCGCATCCTGAATGAAAAGATCCGCAGCCGAGAACTGCGCAAGCTCTACCTGTGCGTCACTGTCGGCCGCCCGGAGCCGCCCTCCGGCAGGATCGATGGCTTTTTGCTCAAGGACGAGATCCGGAAAGAGGTGGCCTTTTATCGCAGGCCCGTCCCCGGGGGAAAGACCGCCGCGACGCTTTATCGGACGCTGGAGACGCGCGGGGAGCTTTCCCTGGTGGAGTGCGAACTGCTGACCGGCCGGACCCATCAGATCCGCGTCTCCATGGCTGAGATCGGGCACCCTCTTCTGGGCGACGGCAAGTACGGAAACGGTCAGATCAACCGGAGCTATCACGAGACAAAACAGGCGCTGTATTCCTACAAGCTGGCGTTCGATTTTACGTCGGATGCGGGGGCTCTGGAATACTTGCGGGGCAAGGTTTTCACCGTTGAGGAAATTCCCTTCAAAAATCGCTATTTTCCTTGAGTTTATCCCTTGACTTTTCAGGGGTTTTCCTTTAATATTTGTTATTGCTGAATTTCGACGAGAAAGGTTCCCCCTTCAACAGAGAAAAGAGGCTTTCATCGATTAAATTTGCTTATGGAACGGGGGAGGATACATGCCCAAAGAGTTGATTCGCCTGCGTGATTGCTGCATGGCGTTTGACGACGAACAGGTTCTCAACAACTTAAATCTTTATATCAACGATAAAGAGTTCCTCACACTGCTTGGCCCCAGCGGCTGCGGAAAGACCACAACGCTGCGGATCATCGGCGGCTTCACGACACCCACGTCGGGAGACGTCCTTTTTGACGGTGTGAGGATTAATGCTGTTCCGCCCTACCAGCGGCAGATCAATACCGTTTTTCAGAAATATGCTCTGTTCCCGCACCTGAACGTCTTTGAAAATATTGCCTTCGGCCTGCGGATGAAAAAAACGCCGGACCCGGCGGACCCCTCCGGAAAGCGCATGGTCAAGCTCAGCGAGGCGGAGATTTCCCGGCGCGTCAATGAAATGCTGGATATCATCAGCCTGCGGGGCTTTGAACACCGCAAGCCCGACGCCCTCTCCGGCGGCCAGCAGCAGCGTGTTGCCATTGCCCGCGCTCTGGTCAATCAGCCCAAAGTCCTTCTTCTGGACGAGCCTCTGGGGGCGTTGGATCTGAAGCTGCGCAAGGATATGCAGATCGAGCTGAAAAAAATTCAGCAGCAGGTCGGCATCACGTTCGTTTACGTCACGCACGATCAGGAGGAAGCCCTGACCATGTCTGACACCATCGTCGTCATGGACCACGGCTCCATTCAGCAGATCGGCACGCCGGAGGACATCTATAACGAGCCCAAGAACGCCTTTGTGGCGGATTTTATCGGGGAGTCCAACATCATCGACGGCATCATGTGCGCCGACGGCATCGTTCAGATGTACGGCCGTAAATTTTCCTGCGTGGACAGCGGCTTTGCTCCCAACGAGCCCGTGGACGTCGTCATTCGTCCGGAGGATATCGATATCGTTTCCGAGGAACAGGGACAGCTGAGCGGAACGGTCACCAACGTGACCTTCAAGGGAATGCAGTACGACATTATTGTGGATTTTCGCGGTTTTAAGTGGCTGATCCAGACTACGGACCACTCCCCTGTCGGCGCGAGGATCGGCGTCAAGATCGACCCGGACGGATTTCATATCATGAAAAAGAGCGATTACTCCGGAAGCTTTGGCGATTACAGCTCTTACAGCGATGAATACGACGAGCTGTCCGATTCTTCCGAGGAGGAGGACGCTCCGGGGAAGGACGACGGCCATGAAGAATAGGTGGCTGGCCGTCCCCTATGTGGTTTGGATGGCTGTTTTTGTGGTGGTGCCGCTGATTTTGGTGGTCCTTTACGCCTTTACCTCCCGGGACGGCGGCTTTACCCTGAGCAATTTCTCCACCATGGCGGAATATCTCGTCGTTTTCGGCCGCTCCTTCTTTCTGGCGCTGATTGCGACGCTGGTCTGCATCCTGATCGGATATCCGCTGGCCTACTATCTTGCCCGGGAGGGAGAGTCCATGCGGCGCATGGCAACCATGCTCATCATGCTGCCGATGTGGATGAACTTCCTCCTGCGCACCTATTCCTGGATGTCGATTCTGGAAAACACCGGCCTGCTGAACACGTTCTTTCAGAAAATCGGACTGTTTTCCCTCATCAACGGCATCTTCGGCACCGATATCACCTTCTTTCACATGATCAACACCGAGGGCGCCATTGTTCTTGGCATGGTTTATAACTTCCTGCCGTTCATGGTGCTCCCGATCTATACGGTGATCGAGAAGATCGACTACCGCATCATTGAAGCGGCACAGGATCTGGGCGCCAACTTCCGTCAGGTTTTTCAGAAGGTCATCCTCCCTCTCTCCCTGCCGGGAGTGCTTTCGGGCATCACAATGGTTTTTGTGCCCGCCGTCTCTACCTTTGCGATTCCCCGCCTGCTGGGCGGCGGCATGGTGACGATGCTGGGCGATCTGATCGAGGCTCAGTTCATGGGCAGCGCGTACAATCCCTATCTCGGATCCGCCATTTCCCTGGTCATGATGTTGATCGTCCTGATCTGCATGGCGGTCATGAATCGCTTCGGCGAAGGTGAGGAAGGAGCGGTGGTCCTGTGAAAAAAAACGGATTCGGCAGCCGCTTTTTTATGGTTCTTGTCTTTTTGTTTCTTTACGCTCCGATTTTCGTTCTGATCGTCTTTTCCTTCAACGCCACGAAAAGCCGCAGCGTCTGGGCCGGCTTTTCCCTTCAGTGGTATGTCAAGCTTTTCTCGGACGCCACCATTATGGACGCGCTGCGGACGACCCTGCTGGTCTCCGCGGTGGCCTCTGTGATCGCCTGCATTGCCGGCACGGCGGCGGCCATCGGCATTTCGGCCATGCGGCGGCGGTCCCGGAATATCGTAATGTCCGTCAACAACATTCCCCTGACCAATGCGGATATCGTGACCGGCGTCTCCCTCTCCCTGCTGTTCGTCCTGGCCATCAACATATTCAACCAAACTCTGGGCACCCGCTGGGAATTGGGCTTCTGGACGCTTCTGATCGCGCATGTCACCTTTGACATTCCCTATGTGATCCTGTCTGTGCTTCCCAGAATCCGACAGCTGGATCCCAATATTTACGAGGCGGCCGAGGACCTGGGCGCCACCGGTCCGGTCGCATTCCGAAGGGTCATTCTGCCTGATCTGATGCCCGGTATCGTCAACGGGCTGCTGGTGGCCTTTACCATGTCCATCGACGATTTCGTCATCTCTTACTTTACGGCCGGCTCCAAGGTCTCCACGCTGGCGATGGAGGTCTACGCCATGGCCCGCAGAAAGATCAGCCCGGAGATCAACGCCATTTCTACGCTGCTCTTTGCTTCCGTGCTTGTGCTGCTGGTCTTTATCAATATCCGGCAGAGCCGGCAGGACCGCCTGGCCAATCGGGAGAAATCGGTCGTGTCGATTCAAAAATAGCGTCTGAAAGGAGACGAAAAATGAAAAGAATCTTTTCCCTGCTGCTGGCTGTAATGATGGTGTCCTTGCTGCTGACAGGCTGCGGCGATTCTGCAGCCCAATATCCCAACGGCGAGGTCAATGTTCTGAACTGGGGCGAATATATCGACGAGGATGTTCTCACGCAGTTCGAGAGTGAAACCGGTATCAAGGTCAATTACAAGACCTGCTCCGACAATGAGACCCTGTATTCCACGCTCTCCGGCGGCGGAAGCGATTACGACGTCATCGTTCCTTCCGACTATATGATCTCCCGGCTGATTGATGAAGGCATGCTGGAAAAATTGGATTTCTCCAATATCCCCAATTTTTCCGACATTGATGAAAATTTCGTCAAACCCGCCTACGATCCCACCAACGAATACTCTGTCCCCTATATGTGGGGAACGGTCGGCATCATCTACAACACCTCCATGGTGAAGGATGAAATAACCAGCTGGGGCGCGCTGTTCGACAAAAAATACGCCGGTCAGGTGCTGATGATCAACAATCCGAGGGATGCCATCGGTCTGGCGCTGAAATATTTGGGCTACTCCTACAATACGACGGACAAGTCCCAGATCCAGAAGGCCACGGATCTCCTGATCCAGCAAAAGAAGGACGGGATCGTGCAGGCCTACGTTATGGACGAGATCTTTGATAAAATGGAGGGCGGCGAGGCCGCCATCGGCGTGTACTATGCCGGCGATTACCTGACCATGCTGGAAAATAACCCGGACCTCGCCTTTGTGGTTCCCACCGAGGGTTCCAACTACTTTGTCGACGCCATGTGCATCCCCAAAGGAGCCTCCAACAAGACCAACGGAGAAAAGTTTATCAACTTCATGTGCACCACGGATGTGGGCCTTGCCAACTGCGAGGCCATCGGTTACTCCACTCCCCTGAAATCCGTGAAGAAGGCGTTGGACCCCTCCATCAGCGGCAACCCGGTGGCCTATCCCTCCGACGAGGTGCTGGCGAAGTGCGAACAATTTATCAACCTGCCGCAGGACATTTTGGAGTTTTACGATTCCGAATGGCTGCGCCTGAAAGTCTGAAAAGCCGCAGAAAGGGAAAAAATGGTTATTATTGGAACGAAATGTCAGATTGAGGAGACCGTTACGGAAGATTTGACCGCACAGGCCATCGGCTCCGGCGCGCTGCCGGTCTTTGGGACTCCCTTTATGACCGCCCTGATGGAAAATGCCGCGCTGACCTGCCTGCAGGCCTTTCTGGACGAGGGACAGGGTTCCGTGGGAACTTTCCTTGATATCAAACACACCGCTCCCACGCCCGTCGGCATGAAGGTCACGGCCGAGGCGGAGATTTATGACGCCAATGAACGGAAGGTCATGTTCAAGGTCCGCGCCTGGGATGAAAAGGGACCCATCGGCGAGGGAACCCACACCCGCGTCATCATCGACAACGAAAAATTTCTCGCAAAATGCAACGCCAAACGGGAGCAGTAATCTCCCACGCTTTCAGCAAAAAAGGACTGCCGGGTTTTAACGCCCGGCAGTCCTTTTTTCAAGGCCGTCCGTCAGAACAGAGTGATCTGGCTCGTCTCCGCCATTCCCGCAAAGGCGCCCAGCTTCTTGAGCTGCTCAATATGCGTCTTGGAGAGCTTGCTGCAGCACTCCGAAAATTCTTCCACAGACACGAACTTCTTCCCTTTTCGCTTCTCCACCGTGTCCAACGCGGCGGCTTCGCCGAGTCCGTGGACGGAGGTGAACGGCGGCAGCAGCCCGCCGTCGACGATTTTGAATTCCGTGGCTGCCGAATCGTAAATACTGATGGGAGCAAAGTGAAAACCCCGCAGCTGGAACTCATAGCATACCTCCAGCGTCGTCATCAGGTCCTGCTCGACGGCGGAGGCATCCTTGTTGTTTTCAATTTCGCGAATCTTCTTTTTTATGGAGTCCAGTCCTCCGCAGCAGGTCTCCGCGTCAAACGCCTTGGCCCGGATGGTGAAGTATGTGGCGTAAAAGGCCAGCGGCCGGTGCACCTTGAACCAGGCGATGCGGAACGCCATCGTGACATAAGCCACCGCGTGCGCCTTGGGAAAGAGGTACTGGATTTTCCGGCAGGACTCGATGTACCACTCCGGCACGCCGTGATCGCGCATTTCCTCCTCGATACCCTCGGGCCAGGGCTTCCCCTTGCGCAGGAAATTCTTACGGACAGCCTCCATAAATTTGAACGCCCGTTTTGGCTCCAGTCCCTTTTCCATGAGATAGAGCATGATGTCGTCGCGGCACCCCACGGTCTCCAGAACGCTTGCCGTTCCGCCCACGATCAATTCGCGGGCATTGCCCAGCCACACATCCGTTCCGTGAGAAAATCCGGACAACCGGACCAAAGTATTGAAATTTTTGGGCTGCGTATCCACCAGCATGCCCCGGGTAAAGCGCGTATTGAACTCCGGGATTGCAACGGCTCCCGTGGGGCCCAAAAGAGGATCGTCCTCGAAGCCGAGCACCCTGCTGGAGGTGAAAATGCTCATGGTGTCATGATCATCCAGCGGAATGGCGCGGGGATCCACACCCGTCAGGTTCTGCAGCATGCGGATCATGGTGGGATCGTCGTGTCCCAGCATGTCCAGCTTCAGAAGGTTGTCCTCCATGCAGTGGTATTCGAAATGGGTCGTGATCGTATCGGAATCCTCAGAATCCGCCGGGTGCTGCACCGGGCAGAAGTCCTCAATGTCCAGATCGTCCGGCACGACCACAAGGCCTCCGGGGTGCTGTCCGGTGGTTCTGCGCACGCCGACGCAGCCCAGCGTCAGCCGGTTTTCCTCCGCCCTGCCGGCAGCAATCCCGTTCTCCTCCAGATATTTCTTGACAAATCCGTAGGCGGTCTTTTCCGCCAGCGTGCCGATGGTGCCCGCCCGAAACACCTGGCTCTTGCCGAACATCTCGATGGCATGGCGGTGAGCCTTTGCCTGATATTCCCCGGAAAAGTTCAGGTCGATATCGGGGACCTTGTCT
>Ga0268263_1001592_pt1 | contig 18884 bp, 8 predicted proteins | sample Biomet5_FD_190358 | JGI IMG/M metagenome (GOLD analysis project Ga0268263, IMG submission 190358) | Microbial communities from bioreactor (seeded with sewage sludge) at LBNL, California, USA - Biofuel metagenome 5 (SPAdes) (version 4) | ecosystem: Engineered > Bioreactor > Anaerobic >... | reverse complement strand
AAATATTTTTTGAAAACCGACCAGCTGCTGGAGGGGTTTGTTGTCGTACAGGCTCCGTTTACGGCAGTACAGCTGCACCACCTCGGCGCCCGCGCGACTCCCCGTGTTGCATACCTCCGCCGCCACGGTTACCGTATCGTTCGCGTCGTACTGCTCCCGGTTCAAGCGGAAATGGGAATATGAGAAATTCGTGTAAGACAAGCCGTATCCGAAGGGAAACCGAACCTTGCCCAGATAGTACAGGTAGGTACGGCCCCGCTCGGTGGACGTGTCAAACGGGCGCAGCCCGTATTCGCTGATATGCGGCAGGTCGTTTCCATCGAAAAACCAGGTTTCGGACAGCCGCCCACTCGGGCAGACATTGCCAAACAACACGTCGGCAATCGCCGCGCCCTGGGATTCGCCCGCGTAGGTAGCGTTCAGCAGCGCGGGCACGTCGTTAAGGAACGCGCCCATTACGGGGCCGGAAGTGACACACACCACGACGGTGTTGGGATTAACCTTCAGAATTTCTCGGATTTTACCATCCTGATCGTAGGGCAGATCGAGGGACTGACGGTCGGCGCCCTCGCGGGTCACGCTCGGGTCGGTCCCGGCGACCACAATCACCAGATCGGCCTGTGCGGCGGCTTCCAGCGCTTCCGCCATCAGTTCTTCATCCGGGCGGTTCAGGTCCGCATCCGTAACCGGGTGGCGTGGCGCTACCTCCGGGCGGTTCATAAACTCCATGAACGGAGCGAATTTCGCGTGGCGCAGTGCCCGTTCGCTCTCGGGAACGCGCTGTTTCAGGTATTCTTCCGGCGTCAGGCCCGCGTCCGCGGCCGCCCGGAGCAGCACCGCCGTAGGCTCCGGCCGCTCAAACTCATGCTTCGCCTGATTCCAGCCCTTCCGGTAGGTCACCTGCATCCCCTGTTTTTCCGCCTCGGCGCAAATCCCCGCGAGCGGCGGGATGGAAACGCGTGTGTCGCAGTCCATATGGGGGTTACCGCCGATGGAATAGCTGCCGAACTGGCGGTAGATCGCGTTGGGGCCGATCACCGCGATGGAGCGCACTTTTTTCGGTTCAATCGGCAGCAGGTTCCCCTCGTTCTTAAGCAGGGTCAGCGATTCGGTCGCCGCCTGCCGGGCCAGCGCGGCGTTACGGTCGGCGCACAGCTGCGCTTCGCCATATCCCGCGAAGGGGCGCGGGTCGTCGAATTCGCCCAGTTTAAAGCGCGCCGTAAAAATGCGGATCAGCGCGCGGTCCAGTCGGTCCTCCGTAATCAGGCCCTGACGAACGGCGTCCATCAGGTACAGGTCGTGCTCGATTCCGGTGCAGATGTCCGTGCCTGCTTCCACGCAGAGGGCCGAGGCCTCCGGCATGGTCTTACCGTAAAAATGCCCGCGCAGCATGCCAAACATCAGGGACGTATTCGGCCCCACGTCGCCCACCGCTCCGTCGTCGGATACGATGTACCCCTTAAACCCCCATTCTTCGCGGAGAATTTCCCGGATCAGGTGGTGGTTTGCGGAGGAAGGCACGCCGTTGATACGGTTATAGGAGGTCATGATCGAGTACGCTCCGCCCTCCCGGATGCAGCGTTCGAACACGGGCAGATAATACTCCCGAAGCGTCGCCTCGTCCATGTTGGAGGAGCCGTTGCAGCGGTTGTATTCCGAGTTGTTGGCGGCAAAGTGCTTGGGGGTGGAGATTGCCTTGAGGTATTTCGGGTCCTGCCCCTGCAACCCGCGCACATACGCGGCCGCCAGCTTGCCCGCCAGATACGGGTCCTCGCCGAAATTTTCGTCGTTGCGACCCCAGCGGGGGTCGCGGCCCATATTCACCGTGGGGCACCAGTAGTCCAGCTCCTTGCCGATGGTGTTTCGCAGCGCGCGAATCTCATCCGAGATGGCAGTGGTCACCGATTCGATCAGTTCGGGGTTCCAGGTCTGGCTCATCGCAAGACAGGTGGGGAAGCAGGTGGCCTGTTTAAACTCCTGCACGACCGCGGGGGTAACGCCGTGGGAGGCTTCGTTCCACCAGTTCCACGAGCGAATCCCCAGCCGGGGGATGGCAGGCGCGTCGTGCGAAAGCTGAAGCGCCTTTTCTTCCAGCGTCAACAGGCTCACCAGCTGCGCGGCGCGCGCCTCAAAGGGCAGAGAAAGGTTATGGTAACACATCGGAGGGGGTCTCCTTTCAGTTCACGCGTTCAAAGTGAGCCCACTATAGCATAGAACAAGTCTGATTTGGGACGATTTAACATATTTTATGACCAATATCAAGAATTGAATACCTGCTTTGTCCACCAAATGAAATGAATATCCCAAATCAAATTGTGAATATATACAGACCGGAAATCGTGATGTATCATGTCTTTGTAATCGAAGCGGCACGGACAGACAAACTAAATAGGATAAAGAGGGGGAACCCTGTTGAAACGTATCCTTTCCTTTCTTCTTACGTTCCTGCTGGCGGTTTCGGCGCTGTTTTCATACAGTTCGGCCCACGCCGAAAAAACGGAGTGCCCCATTCTGGGCCTCGGCGACTATTTCCCCTTGAAGGAACCTCTGAAACTGACGGCGCTGGTGATCAACACCGCAAGCCAGGTGAGCGCGTCCAACAGTTACGTTCTCCGCTGGATCAAAGAAAAGACGAATATCGACCTTGAGATAGTAAACGAGCTGTACGATGACGACGGGGAGATGCAGCTTCGCCTGATGATGGCCTCCGAAAACCCCCTGCCGGACATCCTGCTGTGCACCCGTTGGAGCAAGGCCGAATGCTCGCTGTATGGCGCGCAGGGGCTGGTGATCCCCCTGCAAAACTATCTGGCCGACTGCCCCAACTGGAACCGCCTGAACGAAATCTGCGGGGAACAGCACGTGAGCGACCTGACCATGTCGGATGGAAGCATCTATTGCTATGGTTCTGTTAACGAATGCTACCATCTCACCCATCAGGCCCGCATGTGGGTTTATCAGCCGTGGATTGATCAGTTCTGCGGGGGGAAGCTGCCGGAAACCACCGAGGAGTTTTACGATTACCTGCGCAAGGTGGCGACGATGGACCCCAACGGAAACGGGATTGCCGACGAAGTGCCGCTGACCGGGCAGATTGATTCCGGCTGGGCGACCGATCCCTTCACCTTTTTAAGCAACGCGTTCGTGCATAACAATAACATTCTGGGCTCCGCCAATCAGGTGATCGCCCCGGGCTGTTACGTGGCCCCGGGCGGCGTGGTGCACTGCAATTGGGTGGAGGACGGGTACCGGAACGCGCTTCGGTATGTAAACCGGCTCTATGCGGAGGGTCTGCTGGACAGCCAGGCCTTTACGCAAAACGGGGAGCAGATGAAAGCGCGGCTGGAAGCGGAACCGCATCTGGTGGGCGCGGCTCCGGGTGGCCTGATGCCGGAAGCGACGTACGCTTTCATCTCCGACGGCAAGGACAACTGGAAAAACTGGACCTGTCTGCCGCCGCTGGCCGGCCCGGACGGAACCCGCCTCAGCTATCAGGCGAACTACGATTATTTCTATAACTGTAACGGCCTTGTCACACGGGATTGCCAGTACCCCGAGGTGGCCGTTCGGCTTTTTGATCTGCTGGCCAGCACGGAAGGCACGCTGGTGCAAAGCTATGGCGAACAGAATGTGGATTGGGCCTATTGCACCGCTGCCGACGGGGAAGCGATGAATAACACCGTGCCGCTGTACCAGTACATCGGCAAAGCAACCGCTTTGCAGGGCTGGCCCCCCGATGTGGAAATCGGTTCGGCCTTTTTAGCCTTCCGCAACGCGATGCTGCTGAAAAAAGAGGAATTTAACGGCGAAAAGGCGCTGTGGGACTGGGCCGAGCTATACCAGCCCTACAGCCCGGGCGAGGATTCCGTGTTCCCCAACATCGCCTATACGGAGGAGCAGCTCAATAAGGTTTCGCTGTATACGGCAACCATCAACAGCTACGTCGCGCAGGCAACCGTGCAGTTTATTACCGGCAGTCTGAACATCGATACGGACTGGGAATCTTACCTGTCCGTGTTGAACGGGCTGGACCAGAAGGGGTATCAGGCACTGCTGCAGGCAGCATACAACGGTACGCTGGCCAATGCGCAATAAAACCGGGGAGGTTTTTGGTATGGATTATAAGATGATTACCCACCATCCGGCGGACGAATGGAGCGACGCGCTTCCGCTGGGCAACGGCCGTTTGGGCGCCATGGTGTACGGGCACACATCGGTGGAGCGCATTCAGCTTAACGAGGACAGCCTGTGGTACGGTAAAGCGATGGACCGGAATAATCCGCGCCTGAAGGACGCGCTTCCTGAAATTCGCAGGCATGTTTTTGCCGGGGAAATTCAGCTGGCCGAGGACCTGATTCAACGCTACATGCTGGGCGCGCCGTATTCGATGGGCCATTATGAATCGCTGGGCGAGCTGGACATCGGCGTGAACCGGCTTTCCCCATTCGCCGCGGGCAGCGCGCCTAACAGCGACGGCGTAACCGGCTACCGGCAGGAACTGGACCTGATGCGCGGCGTACACCGGCTGGACTGGGAGGAGAACGGCGTTCATTTTGTGCGGGAAACCTTTATCAGCCATCCCGATCAGGCCCTGTGCATCCGGGTTCGCGCCGATCGCCCGCAGGCCCTCCAACTCAGCGCGCGGTTTGACCGCAGCCTGATCTTTGAAGGAATGGTGCCCGATCCCCGCCGCCCCGGAAAAATGATCCGCGCGGGCGGCTGGGGCAGTATGTTTATGGAGCAGAACCATACGCTGGATGCAAACACGCTGTTAGCCACAGGCAACGCTGGCGGCACGCGTTTCGCTACGGCGGTGATGATGACCTCGGACGGCGCTGTGGACGACCCCTATACCCAGCTGTACACCTCCGGCGCGAGCTGCGTGTGCATCTTCCTGTCGGCAACCACGGACAACCGGGAAGCCGACCCCGCTGCCGCAGCGCTGGCCTGTGTGCGCAGAGCTTCCCGAATCGGGTTTGAAGCGCTGCTGGCCCGTCATCTGGCCGACTTTGAACCGTTGATGCGCCGCTGCGAACTGAGCCTTGGAAAGCAGAGCGAACAGCCGGTGGACGAACGCCTTGCGAGTCTCCGGCAGGGCATCCCCGATCCGGCGCTGGAAGCGCTTTACTTTACCTACGGGCGGTATCTGCTGGTCGCCGGAGGGCGCGAGGACTCCTCCGCGCTCAACCTGCAGGGTATCTGGTGCCGCGATTTCGCGCCGATGTGGGACAGCAAGTACACCACCAATATCAACCTGCAGATGAACTACTGGCCGGCGGAAACCGTGCAGCTCGGCGAAACCCAGTATTCCCTGTTTTCGCTGATCCGCACGGTCTGCGAGCGGGGCCGCGAAACCGCCCGCGTGATGTACGGCATGCGCGGCTCGGTGTGCCACCACAACACGGATTATTACGGCGACTGCGCGCCGCAGGACCAGTATATGGCCTCCACCAGCTGGACCATGGGCGGCGCGTGGATGGCGATGCACCTGTGGGAGCATTACCTGTATACGCGCGATCTGGATTTTCTGCGGGAATGGCGGCCGGTGATGCGCGAGTTTGCCATCTTCTTCGTCGATTTCCTGACCGACGACGGGACGGGCAAGCAGGTCACCTGTCCCTCGCTGTCGCCCGAAAACCGCTACATTCTGCCGGACGGATACGATACGCCCATCTGTGCGGGACCGGCGATGGATAACCAGATTCTGCGCGACCTGTTTGCCGCCTGTATGGAAGCGGACACGCTGCTGAACACGCGGGACGAGTGGACGGATGCGTTTGAGCAGAAACGCGCGCTCTTGCCGGAGGACCGGATCGGCTCCAAAGGCCAGTTGTTGGAGTGGCGTGAAGAGGTGCCGGAGAAAACGCCGGGAATGGGCCACATCTCCCACCTGTATGGTTCCTATCCCAGCAGCCAGATCAACTGGCGCGATACGCCCGACCTGATGGCCGCGGTGAAGCGCTCGCTGGAGCTGCGTGAAGCCAACCACACCGACGGCGGCGGTTGGCCGCTGGCCTGGCGTATGTGCCAGTATGCCCGCCTGATGGATGCGGAAAAGGTGGGTAACGCGGTGGACAAAATGGTTTCGCAGGCGACCAACAGCTTCCTGAACGGCCGCCATGTCTTCCAGATTGACGGCAATCTGGGGGCGACGGCGGGTATCGCGGAAGCCCTGCTGCAAAGCCATCTCGGGATGATCCACCTTTTGCCCGCTCTGCCCCCCGCCTGGCAGGAAGGCTCGGTTCATGGATTGGCGGCGCGTGATGGGGTTACGGTGGATATACAGTGGTCGGAAGGGCGGCTGACCGCCGCGTCGCTGACGCCCGCCCGTGTCGGCGGCATCGAGGTACGCTGTGCCGAAACGCTCCGCGTGGAGCAGGCCGGGCAACCCGTTGCCAGTGAAAAAACTGAATACGGCTTCCGTTTTGAGGCGGAACCGGGAAGGACTTATCAATTATGCCGATTGATGTAATTTCCAATGGGGAACATACCCTGATCTGCGAATACCGGATGCCGGAAGGGCCGTTTCAACCGCCTGTGACGCACCGGCTGCGCCTGACCGCGCTGGAAGGGGGCGCCGTGCGCGTAACCCGCACGGCCCGGGAGACCTTTCTGGATACGCCCAGCGCCATTGTTACCGGTGCGAAACCCGGCCGTTATTCGCTGACCGAAACCGCGGACCGGATTTGCATGGACTGCGGAGATACCGTCGTGGAGATCGGCCGCGCGAAGGGCGCTCTGGCATTCTACAATCGCGATCACCAACTGCTTTTACGGGAGCCGGAAAAGCAGCCCTACCTGCTGGTTGAAAAACAGGTGCTCCGCAATCGCTTTCAAAGCGACGCGGAGGTTACGCTCACGCAGAGCGTGGACGGAATCCGCGCCTCCGCGGAAGCATACGAAACCTATGTGGACCGCACGGCGTACGAATGGAAGCAGTCGTTCGTTTTTGACAAAGACGAGGCGCTGTACGGCCTGGGTTCTCACGAGGAAGGCTACGGTAACCTGCGGGGCCGTATGCGTGCCCTGTACCAGCAAAACATGAAAGCCGTCGTGCCTGTGCTGGTATCCACCAAAGGCTGGGGGCTGCTGTTTGACGCCAGTTGCCTGATGGTGTTCCATGACGACGCGGAAGGTTCTTATCTGTGGGCGGACTGCGCCGACGAGTTGGATTACTACTACCTGAGCGGCGGGGGATATCCGGCGGTGATGGCAAGCTATGCCCGCCTGACGGGGCAAACGCCGATGCTTCCCAAATACGCCTTCGGCTACATCCAGTCTAAAGAGCGTTATCAAGACGCGGACGAACTGGTCGCTGTCGTGAAGGAGTACCGCCGCCGGGGTGTGCCGCTGGATATGATCGTTCTGGACTGGTGCAGCTGGCCGGAAGGGTTATGGGGATACAAGGTGTTTGACCGCTCGCGTTTCCCCGACCCAAAGGCGCTTACGGACGCACTGCACGCGCTGGGCGCGAAGATGATGATCTCCATCTGGCCTTCCATGCGCGGAGACGAAAACGTAAACCGCACGGAAATGCTGCGTATCGGGGGGATGCTCGGCAACCGCGCCGTATACGACGCCTTTAATCCGGAAGCGCGCAAACTGTATTGGAAACAGGCCAACGAAGGGCTTTTCCAGTACGGGGTGGACGCGTGGTGGTGCGATTGCAGCGAACCGTTCGAGGCCGACTGGCACGGACAGATCAAGCCGGAACCGCACGAGCGCGTGCGCATCAATACCGACGAAGCGAAAAAGTACCTTGATCCCACGCAGATAAACGCCTACAGTCTGATGCATTCCGAGGGGCTTTATACGGGCCAGCGCGCGGTAACCGATCGCAAACGGGTGGTCAACCTCACGCGGTCCTCCTACGCGGGGCAGCATCGGTACGCGACGATCACGTGGTCCGGAGACGTCTCCTCCACCTGGGAAGTCCTGCGGCGGCACGTTCCGGAGGGCGTCAACTTCTGCGCAACGGGCGAGCCCTACTGGACGACCGACGTGGGCGGCTTCTTCCCGATGGGGTGCGGTGCGTGGTTCGGGTCTGGCGATTACAACACCGGGGTTGCCGACCTGGGATATCGGGAGCTGTACGTGCGCTGGCTGCAATACGCCGTGTTTCTCCCCATGATGCGTTCTCACGGCACGGGAACCCCCCGCGAAATCTGGCGTTTCGGCGAAAAGGGAACTCCTTTTTATGACGCGATCGAAAAAACGATCCGCCTCCGTTACGCCCTGCTGCCCTACCTGTATTCGCTCGCGGCGCAGTGCGCCGATACAGGCATGCCCCTTCTCCGTGCCCCGGCGCTGGAATTTCCGCGGGATACGGCCCTGCGGCAGATTGACGACCAAATGATGCTGGGCAGCGCGTTGCTGGTGAAACCCGTAACCCACCCGATGCTTTACGGGCCGGAATCCACGCCGATCGCCCCCACGGACGATACCGAAACGGTCACCCTGCCGGAAGGCTCCTGCTGGTATGCGCTGGATACGGAGGAGCGCTATCCCGGCGGGCAGACGATCACAGTGGACGCGCCGCTGGATCGGATTCCGGTTTTCGTGCGCGCGGGCAGCGTGATACCGACACAGCCGGTGCTTCAGTATACGGGCGAAGTCGCGCATCCGCCACTGACGATTACCGTCTATCCCGGCGCGGATGGCGCCTTTACGCTCTACGACGACGAAGGCGACAGCTACGATTATGAAAAGGGCGAATGCGCCCGGATCGCGCTTCAGTGGAACGACGCGCGCGGAGAACTGAGCATCGGCGCGCGGGAAGGCACGTATCCCGGCATGCCCGGACACATCGACTTGACCCTGCGCGTGGCGGGCGGCGCGGAAGTCACCTTAGCGTACGACGGCAGTCCGCGCAGTATTCAACTGATCTCAAATGCAAAGGAGCGTTACTAATGTTTATCCGAAAGGCACTTACCGAAAACGGATGGGTGCGCGGCCTCCCGGCCGCCGACCCGCGCATCACCAGCTACAAGGGGATCCCGTTCGCCGCGCCGCCGGTCGGCAAAAACCGCTGGCGGGCCCCGCAGCCCTGCGCCGACTGGGAAGGCGTGTATGACGCGTTTGACTTCGCCCCGATCGCTATGCAGGACAGCCCCATCATCGAAGAAAAAAACGTGTACACCCGCGAATGGTCCATTGATCCGGATGTGGTGATGAGCGAGGATTGCCTGTACCTGAACATTTGGGCCCCCGCGGCCACCGACACCAAAAACCTGCCCGTATTCGTATGGTATTTCGGCGGTGGCCTGCAGGTCGGCCATCCCTCGGAGATGGAATTTGACGGCGAACGCATCGCCCGGCGCGACATCGTCGTCGTTACGATCAATTACCGCGTGAACGCCTTCGGTTTCTTATGCCACCCCGAAATCACCGCCGAATCGCCCGACGCGCCGGCTAACTTCGGCCATCTGGATCAGCAGGCGGCCACGCGCTGGGTAAAGCGCAACATCGCGGCTTTCGGCGGTGATCCCGATAACATCACCATCGGCGGCCAATCCGCGGGCGGCGGCAGCGTGATGAACCAGCTCACTTCTCCGCAGAATCAGGGGTTGTTCCAGCGCGCCATCGTGGAAAGCGGCGTCGCCGCGACCGTGTATCCCGATAAACACCATTTCGGGTATATTCCGGGGCTGGCCGAAGCGGAACAGAACGGCGAAAAATTCTTCCGCTTTCTGGGCGTTCAGACGCTGGCGGAAGCGCGCGCCATTGACGAAGTGACCCTGCGCGACAAAGTGCATGAATACCGCGCCAACTGGGGCACAGTGCAGGATGACCTGTTCTGCGTGGGCGAGGCGGTGCCGCTGTATTGCCGGAACCGCCGCCTGCCGTGCCCCGTGATGATGGGGCATACCGCTTCGGAATTTTTCATTTCACCCGAAGTGGAAAGCAAAGACGAATTGAAAGCCATGGCGGAAAGCACTTTCGGGACAGACGCGCAGGAGTTTCTCTCTTTCTTTGATCTGGAGCACGACACGATCGAAGAAATCCGGAAAAAAGCCTCGGTGTCAAGCATTGAGCTTGCCATCCGTATCGCGGGCGAGTGTAACGCCGCCTCCGGCGCCGAACAGCCGCTTTATTACTACGATTTCGACGCGGAGATTCCCGGTTGGGATCATCCGGGAACCTTCCACTCGGTCGATCTGTGGTTCTTCTTCGAAACCCTGGCAAAATGCTGGCGACCTTTCACAGGCAAGCATTACGATCTGGCGCGGCAGATGTGCACCTATTGGGCAAACTTCATTCGCAACGGAAATCCCAACGGCGAGGACCTGCCGGGGCAGGCCCTGCCGCAGTGGGAACGCTATTCGCCCGATGCGCCGACCCGCATGCTGTTCGCCGATCAATCCACCTCCGAGCCCTGCCCGCCCTCCGCGCTGATGCGCTTTATGGTGCGGCAGTATCGCAAAAAGCTCTGATCCGGTGATAAACGGCCTGACCCTTCGCGGGGTCAGGCCGTTTCAGATCGTTGATAAACCCATATCCAGTTTAAAGAGCAGCTTGCTCAAAACGGTTCAGATGCGAGGAAGCAAGCCACAAAAGGGCGAAGCGTACACGGATGTACGTGACCGCCCTTTTGGGTGCAGTTGACAACGCAGATGGGCCTTTTCAGGCCGTCAACCGCAGATTGCTTAAAAAGGTTCAGATGCGAGGAAGCAAGCCACAAAAAGGCGGAAGCGTACACGGACGTACGTGACCGCCCTTTTGGGGTGCAGCCGACAACGCAGATGGGCCTTTTTCAGCAATCTGCGCTGCGCTATTCCACGCCGTTTCGGTAGGTGGACGCATTATCGCCCGTGCTGCGCTTGAACGCACGGCAGAAGGAGTTTGCCGAGGTATATCCGACCTGCGCGGCGATTTCGCTGATCTTAAATCCCGTATCCCGCAGCAGTTCCTTAGCCTTGGCCATCCGAATGCCTTCCACATAGCTGAAAAAGTTTACGCCGCTTTGCATTTTAAAAGCATACGACAGGTAGGATTCGGACATGGCAAACCGTTCCGCAACATGGGTAAGCGACAGGTTGCAGTCCGAATAGCAGGTGTTGATATAGGTTTTCACTTCTTCGATCATGTTTTGCTGTTTCCCGTTCTTCTGTCGCTGCACCGTCTGGCAGAACTGTAAAAATAACTGGTCAATCTGCTGAATCTGAACGTTCAGCGTTTGCCCCATCAGCTCTTTGATCCGTTCGCAGATCGTCTCCGTTTCGCCGGAAGGCAGGCCGGACAGGGTGGTTGCATGGAACAGCGTGTTCAGCAGATTGTTAATCAACATTTGCCGCATATACCCGGGCAGGTTCGCCTCGGTAAAATTGCGTTCTTTCAAAAGCGTCAGCAGGTTGAGCATTCCTGTTTCATCGCCGACCATGGCGCAATCAATCAGGCGGTTCTGAATATCCTGCGGATAGAACAACACATACTTCGGGTTTTCGGCCGCGTCGTAGTATACGGCGGGCGTCTCCTGCGGCGAGGGTTTAATATAGATCAGGGAAGCGGCGTTGCCATAGGAACGCACCACGTCCGTAAGCAGCCCCACGGTGTTGCCGACATACACAAACATCATTTCGTTGATGCTGTTGGGCAGTTTTTCGCGGATAAAGCCAACCAGTTTATCGATCCGCTCGCGCTGATCCTCCCCTTCGATCAGCAGCACAAACTCCTCCTCGGATTTATCGGCATACAGGGACGAAATCTCCAGCACGTCGATTGCCAGCCTAATCACCGCTTTGCAGTTTACAGCCAGCTGAAGGGTGAGCGTATCGCCGGGCGCGGCGCCGGAATCCAACCGGAAAATAACGACGCAGCGCTTCCACAGTTTATCGAATACGCCGATCGTTTTGGCCATGATGATCGCTTCGTCCTCCGAGCGGAAGTCGCCCTCCAGCAGGCGCGCAAGAAAGACATCCTTCAGGTAGGTTTTCTGCTGTGTCAGCGTATGGTTCATCGCTTCGTTGGCCGTCTGAATATCGGCAAAGGAGGCCTGAAGGCTGCGGAAAGCCTTTCCGTAGGTCATATGTTGCAGGTTCTCGCCGCCATCCCGGGCGATACTGCGTAAAAAGCGCGTATTCTGGCTGGAAAGGGAGTAGCACAGAAGCCCGCCCAGCAATACGGCCAGCCCGATTGTCCATGCGATAATGGTGCGCAGCGACGTAAGCCTGGCAAACACCGCGTCCGCAGAAAGCGCGATCGCGATCCGGAAACCGGTTTTTGACGACGTCGCCTGAGTGATAAAGGTATCTTTACCGTCGATGATCTGCCGGGCGCTTGCGCAGTTACCCTGCATGCCGTTTAACGCGGCATGCAGCGACGCGATCTGCACGCCGTCGGCCAGCCGGGAAGCGATCAGTTCGCCATCGTTATTTTCCAGGAATACGCTTCCGCTGGAAGCGTCCACGCGGGCGATCAGGTCTAACAGCATATCTTGCTTTACATACAGCACTGCGTACCCGTCGTTGTGGTCGTAGGGATAGAACGAGTACACAAACTCCACCAGCTTGATCGTCTGGGGTGAGGCAGTATTGCCGTACCGGTACTCCACCGTGCGCGCGGAACATTTGCCAAAGGACGGCGCAGCATGCAGCGTTTCCTCCTGCCAGGCTTCGTACGTCTGGCGGACACCGTGCATATAAAGCTGATAAAAATCCTCATAAGAGTATACGGACTGGTCATTCATCACAAATCGGCCGTTGTTAAAATACAGCAGATAGTCGAAAATAAAATCATTGTACATCCCATACTTGGTCATGGTGCTTCGCGCGCTGATGATTTTGGTTGTGTTGGGGTACACGAATGGATCGCGCAGATAGCGAAGCGTCTGCACCTGCGAACTGGTTACCAGCTGCGTGCCGATGTTGCGCAGCTCCTCAACGCGCGTGTCCAGGATTTCGCTGGCCTGCAGCAGAAGCGCCTGATTTTCGTATTCGATATCCTGCTGCACAATGTGCAGCGCCTCCTGATAAAACAAAACCGCCAGCAGAATAGGAACGATCAATACCAGCAAATACGTGCTGAAAAAACTGGCGAGCAGTCTGCCCCCCTTTCGCCTCCGTTGATCCATGATCGCCCTCCTTCTTGTCAAGCCGGGGCTTATCCATCTGTGTCTATCCATACGTGAAGGCCGCTCTGCGGTTAAACCGCCACGGCATCTTTATAATCTTCAGCCAAGCCTGCAGCAAGCCCGCGTCCGGTAAAACTCTTCAGTTTCTCTCGCAATATTGTCGTTGAAAAGTATAAACGTTTCATAGAAATATGTCAATCATTCAATGAGTTTCTAATTTCCATTTTCAGGCATTTCCGTAACGTTTCCTTTTAAAAAATCACAGAAGGCAAACGGGTTTTCCTTTCGCATCCTTCGTTTTGCAGACAGGGGCAAACTTTTTCTTTCCAGCGCTGCGCCGTATATCGCGCTTCCCCCATGGTTCTCCTTCTGCGCACCGGAACCCGCGGTTATACGCTGGCACTTCCCCGCCTTGACGGGTTAAAAAAACCTTCTATAATGTTCGTTGTACCCTTTTGAATAAATAGCAGGTCTTCGCGTTTGAACAAACGGTTAAAAACGTTTTCTTTTATAACTCCCTCCGCCGCGGCACGGCGTCCGGCAAGGTTTGCTGCCCGGCATTTTATACTTCTTCTCGCTTACACCCCGGCAGAAGCGTTCGCCGTTCGCGAACAGCAAGGCTCACACCCAAACCCGGCGGCCTGGCAACCCGCACGAAAGAGAGGCGCATTCGTTGAGGACATTGAAGGCTTTCCTGAAAAAGAACTGGATGATCGTACTGGGCCTTACGCTGTCGGTGGCGACCATTCTCACCTTTTTTCTGTTAACAGACGGGATAACCGTTTTAAAGGAAATATCAAAGTCCTTACAATACGGCTGGCTCCTCGTCGCGGCGGGTTTCGTGCTGCTGCAATGGGCATTCGACAGCCTGGCTTTGCATACGCTTACCTTGCCGCACCAGCCGGGTCGGCGCTACTTCTCCTCCTTCATCACAACGATGGTCGGGGTTTTATACAGCAACCTGACCCCTTCCGCCACAGGTGGGCAACCCATGCAGGTGGTATCGCTGAACCGGCAGGGCATGGATACCGGCACGGCCACCTCGGTGGTTGTTGTGAAAACGATGCTTAACCAGATCGCCATCACAATCTACGCATTGGTAATGGTCGTTTGGGAACTGCCATATTTTCAGCAGTATGTGAGCAATTTCTCGTTTATCGTGCTTTTTGCCATGGCGGTCAGCATGTTGTTTATCGCGGGGCTGCTGCTGTTTACCATCAACCGGAAGCTAACGACGCGGCTGGGCTACTGGCTTGTGCATCAGTTGCACAGGATGCGCTTTTGCAAGGACGAGCAACGTCTGCGGGATAAAATGGACGCCACTTTTAAAAATTACTTCGCCAGCGCCGGTCGCCTTGGCAGCTCGTTTTTCCGTTGTCTGGCCGTCGTGGTGTTCACACTGTTGCAGCTTACCTGTTACTTTATCGTACCCTACTGCCTGTACCGTAGTTTCGGTTTCTATGGCGAATCGGTCGTGCGGCTGATCGCCGCAGCCACGTTCGTATACTTCGCCAGTATGTTCGTACCGGTTCCCGGCTCTTCAGGCGGCGCGGAGGGCAGTTTTTACCTGTTCTTTTCGCCATTTTTTCCGGCGGGCGCGGCGGCGCCGGCAATGCTTATATGGCGATTGCTTACTTACTATGCGGGGATTCTGTTCGGGCTTGCCTTTACCGCGATGGATAAACGCAGAGCGGCGCCGACAGTTCCCCCGGCACAGACGGAGCCCTGAACCCGGCCGCTTTGACCCCCCCGTTCCTTTACGCCCGGACATTCCAAAAAACGGCACCACACGTTCTGATTCCGTACAGAATGATAAAACCACCGCGGGGGCGGGCGCGTACAACTATGTACGGCCCGCCCCCGCGGTGGTTTGAGAACAGGATTAAATATGGTGTTTCACACGGTCGCGCTCTTCGGCGCGCTTCGCGTCGTTAAAACGGTCCAGCGTGCCCACGAGGTAGCCGGTGATGCGGCGGATCCGCTCGAAAGCGTGCCCGTCCTCGGTACGGCCGCACTTGGGGCAGCAATCCCCGATGATGCCGTTAAACCCGCAAACCGGGTCGCGATCCACCGGATGGTTGATGCTGCCGTACCCGATGCCCTGATCGTGCATGTAGCGCACCACTTTTTCAAACGCTTCCAGGTTCTTGGTGGGATCGCCGTCCATCTCCACATAGCTGATGTGTCCGGCATTAGTCAGCGCATGGTACGGGGCTTCGATTGCGATCTTCTGGAAAGCGTTGATGGGGAAGTAAACCGGCACATGGAAGCTGTTGGTATAGTATTCCCGGTCTGTTACGCCTTTGATTACCCCTAAGCGTTCCCGGTCCAGCCGCACGAAACGGCCGCTTAGCCCTTCGGCGGGGGTGGCAAGGCAGGTATAGTTCATGTGCGTTTTCGCGCTCATGTCGTCGCAGAACTTCCGGATGCTGCCCACAATCTCCAGCCCGAGGTTCTGGCTGTCCGGGTCCTCGCCGTGGTGTTTGCCGCGCAACGCCACCAGTGTTTCCGCAAGGCCGATAAAGCCGATGGAAAGCGTGCCGTGCTTAAGCACCTCGCGGATGGAGTCGTCCCAGTCCAGCTTTTCGCTGTCCAGCCACACACCCTCGCCCATCAGGAAGGGGAAGTTTTTTACCTTTTTATTGGCGATAATCTCAAACCGCTCCTGCAGCTGGTCCGCCACAAGCTGCAGCGTACGGTCCAGTTCCTCGAAGAACCACGGAATATCGCCCTTGGCCTTGATAGCGATACGCGGCAGGTTGACCGAGGTAAAGCTCAGGTTGCCGCGGCGGGGGCAAATTTCACGGGTCGGATCGTACACGTTGCCGACTACGCGGGTACGGCAGCCCATGTAGGCGATCTCGGTTTCCGGGTGGCCTTCCTTGTAATACTTCAGGTTGAACGGCGCGTCCACAAAGCTGAAGTTGGGGAAAAGCCGCTTGGCGCTGGTGCGGATGGCCAGCCGGTACAGATCGTAGTTCGGTTCGCCCGGGTTAAAATTGACCCCTTCCTTTACGCGGAAAATCTGGATGGGGAAAATCGGCGTTTCGCCGTTGCCCAGACCCGACTCGGTAGACAGCAGAAGGTTGCGCATCACCATGCGGCCTTCGGGAGAAGTATCCATGCCATAGTTTACGGAGGAGAAAGGCACCTGCGCGCCCGCCCGGCTGTTCATGGTGTTCAGGTTATGGATCAGCGCCTCCATGGCCTGATAAGTGGCACGGTCGGTTTCCTGCTCGGCATGCTCGCGGGTAAACGCCAGCACACGGTCGAGGGTCGCGTCATCCGCCGTGGGGCACAGTTCGGAAAGGTGCTTGCGAACGGATGCATCGAACGTTTCGTCCGCTACCAGTTCCGGTTTCTTACCGGTTTCGGCTTCCACCTCCGCCAGCAGTTTTTTTGCGGCTTCCAGCGGCTCCGCAAGGTTCAGCAGCAGTTCGGCCGCGCGAACCAGATTGTCGCGGTAGCGCTTCACATATGTTTTCTTTACCCCGGGGGCCATGCCGTAGTCAAAGTTTACGATGCTCTGGCCGCCGTGCTGGTCGTTCTGGTTGGCTTGAATCGCGATGCAGCAAAGCGCGGAATAGCTGTAAATATCGTTCGGTTCACGCAGCACCCCATGGCCGGTGGAAAAACCGCCGTCAAACAGGGTGAGCAGATCAATCTGCGTGCAGGTGGTGGTGAGGGTATAAAAATCCAGGTCATGGATATGGATGTCCCCTTCGCGGTGCGCCTTGGCATGGCGGGGGTTGAGCACATACATATCGTAAAACTGCTTGCTGCCCTCGCTGCCAAACTTGAGCATCGCGCCCATGGCGGTATCGCCGTTGATGTTGGCGTTCTCGCGCTTGATATCGCTGTCTTTGGCATCCTTAAAACAGATGTCCTCGAAAGTTTTCATCAGGCGCGTGTTCATTTCGCGCACGCGGCTGCGCTCCGCACGGTACAGAATATAAGCTTTGGCCGAGCGCACAAAGCCGTGCTCGATCAGCACCTTTTCCACCGCGTCCTGCACCTGCTCCACACCGGGTACGCTGGGGATGTTTTCGTCATTCTCCAGGGTCGCAACCACAATATCGGCCAACTCCCGGGCCGTCTCGGCGCTTTTCTGGCTGCCGCTTGCGGCAAAGCTTTTCTCAATCGCCTGTTCAATTTTGTTGGGGTCGAAGGCTACCACGCGACCGTCGCGTTTTTTAATGGATGTGATCATTTCGCGTTCCTCCTGATAAAGAATGGAACCCCCGGGGAAGCCAGCGCCTGAGGGGGACAAAAACACTCCGCTTTCACAGGCTGTATCCGCAAGCGGCGAATCTTTGTGTATTGTACTGCAGGCGATCCCCACGGCCGGGCGCGGCGCCCGATTGCCGTTCGACGTACGGGAGTATTGCCATTATATTGTGTATTCCCGGATATGTCAACACCACATATTGTGGAAAATGGGTGGAAAACCAAAATGGCGCACTTGGCGCAACGCTGTACCCGCAAGGCTTGCGTGCGTTCTCCACGCCCTTCCCACAACGCTTTCCACAGATAATCTTTTTTCTCCTCGCACACTCCACACCCTGTCCCGTGTCTTTCCGTCTCCCCTTCGCTGGAAAGAAAGCGCGGTTTTGACGGGTAAAAAATGGAACTTGCTGGGATATTTATCGTCAGACACCTCTTTCCTTCCACGGGTTTCCCACATCCCCCCGCGTTTCCTTTCCGCCTGTCCTAAAGGACTTTCGCGCTTTCCCACATTCCCGCAAAATTGGAACCGTTCAAAAGATGTGGAAGGCTGCACAGATGGAAACGCAAGGGTTACAGAATTGTTAAATTCCATATTATGGTTGTTGCATTTCTCCTTCTCTCCTGCTTCGGCGTTCGCGTATTCTCCTGCAAAAATAGCTTTACATGAATTTCACACGCGTTTCCCATCCGTTATCCACATTTATGATCATGATATTCCACATGGTTTTCCACGCGGTTTCGCAACCCCGCGCAGTACGGGGAAAAGCGTTGTTTTCCCCTCCCGTATCTGCTATGATACGTCCGTAGGGAGGGATTGGGCATGACTACGGCAATCATCGGCGGAGGCGCGGCGGGCGTGGCGGCTGCCATCGCGGCGGCGGAGCGAGGCCAGCGTGTGCTGGTGCTGGAACGCAACCGCAAACCGCTGAAGAAGCTGAGCGTTACCGGCAACGGCCGGGGCAACCTGCTTAATTCCGGCGTGCCTGTTTATTATGGCGACGCGGCTTTCGCCCGCGATGTTTTAGCCGGGATGGGCTATCCTCAACTGAAAGCTTTCTTTGAAGGTCTCGGCGTGCCGCTTCGGCAGGAAAGCGAAGGCTGGATTTATCCCGCCGCGCTTCAGGCAGCCGTAGCGGTCGAAGCGTTGCTGTTGCGCGCCGGACAGTTGGGCGTCACCTTTCTGACCAGCACGCGCGCGGAGAGCCTTACCCGGGAGAACGGCGGGTTTACGCTGTGCGCGCTGCATACGGAACCCGCGCCGGAAACCACCCACGGCAAGCCCCGCGCACCGGCTGTGGAACGCCGGGAAACGATTCATGCGGACCGTGTGATCGTCACGGTCGGCGGCGCGGCCGCGCCCGCGCACGGCACCGACGGCACCGGGTATGCCCTGCTCACAGCCTTCGGGCATCGGCTGTCGCCGCTTAAGCCCGCGCTTTGCGCACTGCTGACCGACCCCCGCCGTATCGCGGGCCTCGCAGGGCAGCGGGCGCGCGCGTCCCTCACGCTGGTTTCTTCTGCGGGCGGGACGCTAAAACGCACAGAGGGCGAAGTATTGTTTGGCGACGATGCGATCAGCGGGATTGCC
>Ga0268263_1001590_pt1 | contig 18921 bp, 21 predicted proteins | sample Biomet5_FD_190358 | JGI IMG/M metagenome (GOLD analysis project Ga0268263, IMG submission 190358) | Microbial communities from bioreactor (seeded with sewage sludge) at LBNL, California, USA - Biofuel metagenome 5 (SPAdes) (version 4) | ecosystem: Engineered > Bioreactor > Anaerobic >... | reverse complement strand
CCGCCTGTGGCAGTCCTTCGACTGCCGCTATCCCACCGCCACCGACGGCGAAACCATCGTCGGAACCATCCGGGCTCTGGCGGCGGGCGTGTGCCGGGTGGAGACCGTCTCCGACGCCAAGCCCTTCTATGTGGACGCCCAGGCCCCGGCCATCCGGGCCTGCGTGGACGCCTACAACGACGTCACCGGCGAGGGCAAAAAGCCTTTCACCATCGGCGGCGGCACCTACGCCAGGGACTTCCCCTTCGCGGTGTCCTTCGGACCCGAGCACGACGACCGGTCCTTCCCGGCCTTGGCGGGCGACATCCACAGCGTGGACGAGGCGGCCTGCGTGGACGATTTCATGGAGGCGCTGAAGATCTACATTCTGGCGCTGATCCGGCTGCAGGACATCAACTTCTGAGGATGCCGATAGTCAAGCGCATATATTACAAGCTGCAAAACGCGGAACGAAAATTTTTTCGTTCCGCGTTTTTTTCTTGCACGCGGACGTACAAGCAAAGCGCCGTGGGAGCCTGCGGGTGAGAGGAGTGAGGCCATGAGCAAAAGCGAAAAAGACCCTATCGGGAAGTATCTGGAGGCCCTCATCCGCGCCAGGCCCAACGACGCCGCCAAACTGGCGTTTCTCAGTCCGGAGGAAGCCGACAAGATCGGCAGGCTGGATCTGCAGCTGCTCAGCGAGATCAAGCGCGGCGCCCAGGGCGGCATGGAGATCAAGCTGCTGAACAAGGCGGAGCTTATCCAGAAGCTGGCGGAGCTGCGGCGGGCCCAGGAGGCCGAGACGGCGGAGGGGGCCGATTTCTATCAGGCGCTGGATCGGGCGGCCGCCCAGCTGAATCCGCCCCCGGAGGAGGCGCAGGATGCGCTTTGAGACCTTTTCCCGCACCCAGCTGTCCGCACTGACCTGGTGGAGCGACTCTTCCCCTTACCGCGGGCTGGACGCCGTGATCTGCGACGGCGCGGTGCGCAGCGGCAAGACGCTGTGCATGGGCCTGTCCTTCGTCTGCTGGGCCACCCGCCGCTTCGAGGGACAGCGCTTCGCGCTGTGCGGACGCACCATCGGCTCCATCCGGCGCAATCTGCTGTCCGCGCTGCTGCCCGTGCTGGGCGACATCGGCTTTTCCGTGGAGGATCGGGTGTCCAAAAACCAGATCACCATCGGTTACCGGGGCCACAGCAATATCTTTTACCTGTTCGGCGGCAAGGACGAGAGCTCCCAGGCGCTGATCCAGGGCGTGACGCTGGCCGGGGCGCTGCTGGACGAGACGGCGCTGATGCCCCGCTCCTTCGTGGAGCAGACCTGCGCCCGCTGCTCCGTGGCCGGCAGCAAGCTGTGGTTCAACTGCAACCCGGAGAGCCCGTGGCACTGGTTTTATACCGAGTGGATCGCCAAGGCGGAGGAAAAGCGGGCGCTGTACCTGCACTTTGACCTGGACGACAACCCCGCGCTGTCCCGCGCCGTCATCGCCCGCTACCGGGCCATGTTCTCCGGCGTGTTCTACCGACGGTTCATCCTGGGCGAGTGGGTGGCCGCCGAAGGGCGCGTCTACGACTTTTTCGACGAGACCCTGCTGCGGGACGAGCCGGAGGAGTGCACGGCCTACGCCATGTCCTGCGATTACGGCACGGCCAATCCCTTCTCGCTGGGCCTGTGGGGGCTGAAGGACGGGGTGTGGTACCGCGTGGCGGAGTATTATTACGATTCCCGCAGGGCGGGGCGGCAAAAGACCGACGCGGAATATGTGCGGGCCGTGGCGCGGCTGGCGGCGGGCCGGCCGCTGCGCTATATCGTGGTGGACCCCTCGGCGGCCAGCTTCATCCAGGCGCTGCGCCGGGCCGGCTATCCGGCCGTGAAGGCGGACAACGACGTGTGCTCCGGCATCCGCACCGCCGCCGACCTGCTGCGCAGCGGCGCGCTGGTCATCTGCCGCGGCTGCGGCGACGCCATCCGGGAATTCGGCCTGTACTGCTGGGACGGCGGCGCCGTGGGCCGGGACGCCCCGGTGAAGCAGAACGACCACGCCATGGACGACATCCGCTACTTCGCCGTCTCCGTGGCCGGGGGGCGGGACGGCTTCGCCGCGGCGTGGGCGGAGCGGTGACGGGGGAACGGGAAAACCGAATAAAGCCAAGAAATGACTGAGGAGGTCGGCAAGTGAGATTATTCGCAAAAAAGAGATCCGGGCCGGGGACGGCGGTGCAGCTGAGGGCCGGACAGCGGCATCCCTTCGGCGTGTTCGACGGCTATGTGCCGCTGGGCGGAGGCGAGGACCGGCTGTACCGAACCATCCGCGAGGCCGTGCCCGTGCTGGACGCCGCCATTTTGAAGATCATCCGGCTGGCCGGGGGCTTCTCCGTCCGCTGCGGCGAACCAGCGGCGGAAACGGCGCTGAACGAATTCCTGCGCACGGTGAACGTGGGCCGGGGTCAGGCGGGCTTCGACGCCTTCCTGGACCAGTACCTGGATTCCATGATCACCTGCGGCCGGGCCGTGGGCGAGATCGTGACCCGGGGCGACGGGGACATCGCCGCCGTGCTGTGCGGCAACGTGGCCGACGTACAGATCAGGGAGGGGGCCACGCCGCTGGATTTCACCCTGTGCTGCGCGGACGAGCGGGGCACGCTGCGGCCCCTGCCCTATCAGGACCTGCTGCTGTTCACCCCCTTCAACCCCGAGGCGGACGCGCCCTACCCTGACGCACTGGCCTGCCACGAAATGCACTTCTCCACACAAGGTCACAGTCAGCGTGGTGCTGCCGTGGTTTGCCTTATTTATGGCGGCCCGCAGCGTCCGCTCCGCATCAGCCGCGCTTTCTACTTTCTCATTCATAGAGAGTATGCGCGGCCCTTTGCCTACCTTGAATGTCACATCCTTCTCGGTCTTGGGGTCTGTATATGTAATAACGCCGCCGGTATAGGTGCCGGCCAGCGTTGTTTTCCAGTTCCACGACTCGAAATCTGTGGGAGAAACCGCACACGCCTGTGGCTTTTTCTTATATACCTCCCGGTCAAAGATCACTATCTTTTCGTTATACACCTTCATGCTCAGGCCGTATTTATCGCAGAGATCTGTTAGAAAAGAGCAGTCGGTTTTTTTCGACTGCTCTAAGCTTTTTATCTTCCATGCAGCTTTTGCATCAAAGTACAGCCCGATAGGCGAGTTTACACCGCCGACCATTACAGACATAGAAAAATCGGCATAGCCGGTAAATACATACCAAACTATGCCGATATTTTTTCCGGGATTGAAAATCCCTAATTTGCACCACCTAACCGGGGGGCTGTTTTTTGCATATATACTCCGATTCGACAAAAAACGACGCAGATGAGCAGGAAATCATATGGCAACATTTAAAAAACATGATATAATCTATATATTTGTGAGATAAATAATTCAGGCGCATGCTGTGGGTCTTGCTACGGATTTTATACAATAATGACACAGCAGGGAGAAGCAATTATTGGGCTCATAAAAGAACAATACATTTGATGAAATAATCTGTGATAAGGAGGCATGGCTTTGAGCTATAATGAAGCGGACACAAGAGCAAAGCTCATATGATCGACGCCAACTTCTGCGTCTCAGTCAGAAAAACGTTTGAAATCAAGGATATAGATACGGATGCTTTGAATGAGTATCAGGATGAATAGATAAAGCAGGGTACAGTTATTCTGCGCCCTGCTTTTATAAATACGTTGATTACAAAAATGAGGGTTTATTTGAGATTATCAGTAGCCTATCCGAATTATTGTACAGAGCGTATGCCATTATGTTGTTAAGCCACAAAACTGAAATACTCTATTGAGGGTGCTATAAATGGCTTTTTAGTAAAAACTGGCAATTTGGTTTTATGCATTGAAGGTAAGAGTATGGAGGGCGTTTGGACTTCCACTGTTTGGTTGCTTGTCGGTCTGGTAGCAGGTTACATATATGGGTTCAAGGCGCACAATCGACCAGTACGGCCTTGGAAGTTCTGGCTCAATCTCAGGAGCAAGTTTTATGACTGAATTTGAAGATTGAGAGAAGGATGGTATTTATGCCATATCGGAAGAAGCAAAAGATTCTTAAAAAGTAATTCATACAACGGCGCAGGCAGCTACAAATAATAAGATACGAGGATGAAAGGACGAAAATATGAAAAAGTGGAAGACCGTTTCGGCGATTGCCTTAGCGTTGGTAATGGTTACTCTTGCAGCTTGTGGAGCCGGCGGCAGCCGTGTAGGGGAATCAAAAACACCATCTGGTTCTTCGGCAATGAAAGGTCAAGATTATCAGAGTGTTGAAAAAAAGTTTGAGGAAAAAGGGTTTACTAATATAAGGATGGAAAAACTTGAGGACCTAATCACTGGTTGGCTAACCAAAGACGGAGAAGTAGAGTCTGTAACGGTTGGCGGCAATGAGGATTACTCTGCCGATACGTGGGTGGCTGCAGATACCGAAGTGGTAATTACATACCATACATTCCCCACTGAATCTGATAATACATCGCCTCAACCAGAAATCTCGGATGCTCCGACGACGCAAGATGTTGTGCTCCCCGAATCGGGAAGTAAACTTGATAAGGATTTTGATACAAAATCCAGTAGCACAGTTTATTATATAAACGTTGACGGACAAACGAACATACCTAAATTAACCGAATGGAAGTCAGCCAAAGTTACAGACGGAGTATCAGAGTATCTGGACTATCTGGAAAACCAGGGCTATGTGGTGACGGTTACAGAAACCGATTATAGTGAGCCATACTCTGGATATCATTTATACAATACCAAGTTTTCAGTAAAGAATGACAACATTTTATGGACGATGGCATTGACTATTCAAGATGAAAACTATGTGGAATATGAATTGGACATTAATTTGCCATAAATGTTGATGCTAAACTTCTCATGACCCTCGGCCGGATCACAGAACAATGCGTCAAATCCGTAACAATAAGCAAAAGATTTATAAGAATAGTTCATATAGCGGTGCAGACCGCTACAAATAAATAACGAGGATGAAGAGATGAAAAAGTGGAAGACTATTTCGGCGATCGTTTTAGCGTTGGCAATGGTTCTTTCGCTGTCTGCCTGTGGCGGGCCGAAAGAATCTGCACAGGAAGTGGTAACAAAGGGCATAGAGGCCGTGAAAGCAATGGATAAAGCAAAAATAGCGACTTATTGGGGTGCTGATACTTTCAAGGATTTAGACACCAGCGAGACCACGGCGACATCTGCAGTTCCAAGTACAGCGGCCCCAACTGCGACGCCAAGCGCCGAAGATACGGCAAAATATGAAGCAATGATCAAGCCCATTTTCACCGGAATTACATATAAGATTATCTCATCAACTGAGGATGTGAAGGCTGAAACGGCCACTGTGTCTGCAGAGATTACAAATACGGATATGAATATAATCATGTCAGAATTTGTGAAACAGGCAGTTTCCGCCGCTCTTGCGGCAGCATTTTCCGGCAATCAAATGACTGAGGAGGAATCAGACAAGCTGTTTACAGACACTTTCACTACGCTTATGGCACGCGAGGATAATACTAAAGTGACAAAAACCGTAAATATTGACCTGAAGCTTGTAGATAACGCGTGGAAGATCGTGCCATCTGACGAAGTCGTTGATGCCATGCTTGGAGGTATTAATTCCTTTACTGATGCTCTCAACGGAGCCATGAACGGGAGCACAGATGATGACTCTCCAAAATCAAAAATCTCTGAAATAAGGAATTGGGTTGTAAGCGACATATGGAATAGTGGAATATGCGATATGTCCTCGTATTACAGTACTGGCAAGAGTTGCACCGGCGAGACGATGGACGCAGAGTTTACGATTAGTCAGCTTGCAAAAGCCATGGAAAAGAAGGTCGACTACGATAAATACATGAACAGTTTGTCGGCTGATTATTCAGATGTGAAAGAGTTGTGGACTAAAGTTTCCGGACAAATTGATTCTCTATATAAGGAGATCCAGACCAATGGAGCTAAACAGACCGGTACCGCACTTGATACAGGCCTGTATACTCAATACTTTGAAGCCTTTGATAAGGCGTGTGATAATATTTCATGATTCCTTGATAAATCTATAATGCTTATTAAGGAAAAGCCCTCCGGTTTCCCGGAGAGCATGTTTCGAGGTATCAGATGTCGAAAGTGGATGGATCATCATCTGAGATATCGACATAATATGGGTCAACGCTTCGGTAAGCGTCAATGCCATAGTCGGTAATGGTGGAACAGTGCGCGGCGGATATGCAATTGACAAATGCCCACGCGTCTGAATTTGAGGCGAAATGATAACGAGCGATATCAGACATAGTAGGAACCTCTCTCCCCGTGTGCCCGGTAGGACAGGCTATAGAATGGTTAGGGCGCTACATAGATCGGAGTGGTGGGATCAACGCCCTCGGACTTCAACTTTCTGCATATCTCGCGTTTCGCCTCGGTAAGCGTCAGGAGGCCTTTATCTACAAACCAGACCGTGGAGCCATCCTCCGACTCAAAAGCCCAGCAGCCGCGGCCACGAGGCTCGGTGCCGTGCTCACGTGCGTAATGGTAGTTGCTTATGTCATACATGATCAGCGCCTCCTCAGTGATTGTAGTCCAGTAGCAGAATCTGGTAGGCAATAGCAGTGTCTTCGTCCACCGGCTCAACGTCCCATCCGCGGTCGTAGTTAGCAACCACGATGTCGGCCCTGCGGAGGTTGAGCTTTGAGATGCGGCCACCGTCGATGCCATACTGAGAACCACGCTGGTAAACCTTGACACAGAAATGAAAGATGCTGGAATGGACACCGATGCAACCCTCGTACCACATGTTAAAACCCTCCAAAATCGTTGATATATGAGGCTTTCTACCTCTTGCTTGCGAGTCCATAGTAGCACGCGCAAGCGTGTTAAACAAGGGATAGAGTGCACAAAGATATACGCAAAAGCGTGTTACGTTTGACGATTGCTATTGTGCACGCAAAAGCGTATAGTAACGATATAAGGAGGTGCGGAATGGTTAAATTCGAAAAAGAAAACGCCAGCTTCAAAGCAAAAGTGACTGAGGCCGGAATAAGACAGACAGCCCTGAGCAGGAAGACTGGGATCCCGCTACGGACGATCCAGGACTGGTGTAGGGGCGAGAGAAACATACAGGGTGCAGCGGCTGGGGCACTAAAAAAGGTAGCGGATCAGCTAGGATGCAAGATAGAAGACCTTCTATGAATAGTAAAGAGCGCCGAAGGAAGAGAAACCCTCGGCGCTATTTTTCTGCCATTATACGGTAAAAAAATAATTTCAAATACAAAGAAAAAGAGCAGGTGAAGAGGCAATTTCACCTGCATTTTTACGCCAATTCGACGTCATTTATCGACTTTTTTCTGATTTTTTCGAGTTGAGTTTGCTTAATACGGTTTTTTCGAGTTCGGGCATTTTGTAAACAAAAAAAGCTCCAAAAACGCCAATTTCTCAACGTTTTTGGAACTTGGTGGGGGAAGATGGATTCGAACCATCGAAGGCATAGCCAGCAGATTTACAGTCTGTCCCCTTTGGCCACTCGGGAATTCCCCCATGTTTGATTTGAAAAAGAAAGCACGGATACGCAGTTTTCCGCGTCAGCAGGAAACGGAGTGCAGCGACTTTCTTCTGACGCTGTGGAGCTGGTGGACGGATTCGAACCCCCGACCTGCTGATTACAAATCAGCTGCTCTACCGGCTGAGCTACACCAGCACAAATACCGGCGACGACTATAATAACAAACCGGGCGTGTTTTGTCAACAGATTTATTCGCCTCGTTTATCATTTGTTTTCGCCGCCGCAAATCACTAAAGTGTGGAAGGAGAAACGGCGATGACCCTTGAGGAGATGGGTGAGGACTACCGCGCCCGGGCCCGCATTTTTTACGGCAGGATCACGGAACTGCGGGGCGAAGCGCGGGACCCGGCCCTGTCGGAGACGGAGCGCATCCTGCTGCGGCGCAGGATCTGCGTTCTGGAGACCATGGAGCGGGAATTGCGGAGCACGGGGCTCTATCTGAAAAATTATTATGGGAGGAATGACCATGACACAGCCGGAATGCAGGGGAGAGGCGCGGCGGCAGGAATACCTGGCCCTGCGGCAGTTCCTGAAGCTGGCGGAGGCCAGCGATGAGCGCAGCATGGCGGGAAGGATGGGCGCGCTCCTCGACCAGTCCATGACGCCCCGGCAGCGGCAGCTGGTGAGGCTGTATTACATCGACCAGGTGCCCATGCAGGAGATCGCCGACAGCCTGGGGCTTGGCGTCAGCAGCGTCAGCCGCACCATCAAGCGCGGACGCGTCCGGCTGCGCCGGGCGCTGGACTACGGTGGGCGGGCGCTGGCCGAGTCCCTGCGGGGGTGATTGCAAAGCGTGTCGGGATGTGGTATCATAAACGAACTATGAAAAGAACGACTGCATCGAAAATCATCGCGCTTTTATTGGCGCTGCTGCTGGGCCTCTCGGCCTGCGGCGACCCTCACAAGGGCATGGTCGAGGTCAACGACGGCACCGGCCAGGTGTGGATCACCCCCGAGGCGGGCGTGCCGGTCAGCACCTTTTCCCAGAAAGACTTTTCCGTGGACGAGGACGGCAGGCCCGTGTATAAGGGGGACGCTTTTACCGTGATGAAGGGCGTCGATGTATCCTTCTATCAGGGCGAGATCGACTGGGACGCCGCGGCAGCCGACGGTATCCAGTTCGCCTTTATCCGCTGCGGCTACCGGGGCTATACCGAGGGCGTGCTCAAGCCGGACGAGCAGTTTGAGGCCAACATCGCCGGGGCGCTGAAGGCCGGCCTGAAGGTGGGCGTTTATTTCTTCTCCCAGGCCGTCACGCCCGCCGAGGCCGCCGAGGAGGCCGCCTACGCGCTGAAGCTCATCGCCCCTTATCAGGTGACGCTGCCCGTGGTGTTCGACTGGGAGCGAATCGACGGGCAGGAGACCGCCCGCACCAATAATCTGGACTCCGCCACGCTCACCGACTGCGCCGTGGCCTTCTGCCAGGCCGTGAAGGCGGCGGGCTATACCCCGGGAGTCTATTTTTACCGCAACACCGGCTATTACGGCTTTGACCTGACCAAGCTGACGGACTACGTGTTCTGGCTGGGCACGCCGGGCGGCTACCCCGATTTTTACTACGCCCACACCATCTGGCAGTACAGCTTTGAGGGCGCAGTGGACGGCATCGCCGGCAGCGCCGATCTGGATCTGCTGTTCACCCCGGTCCAGAAATCCTAGCGCGGACAGAGAATTTGACAAGAGGGCCGCTTCCAACGGAAGCGGCCCTCTTGTCAAACTGTATTATTCTTCGCCGGTGACGCAGGTGGCGCACTCGCCCATCTTGAACTTGTCGCGGTCGTAGTCGATGCCGTTCTTCTCGTAATAGTCCTTGACGGCGGCCTTGACGGCCTCTTCCGCCAGCACGGAGCAGTGCAGCTTGTGGGTGGGCAGCCCGTCCAGCGCCTCCACCACGGCCTTGTTGGAAAGCTCAAGAGCCTCGGAAATCGGCTTGCCCTTGATCATCTCCGTGGCCATGGAGCTGGAGGCGATAGCGCTGCCGCAGCCGAAGGTGTTGAACTTCACGTCCGAAATGGTCTGGCTGTCCTTGTCCACCTTGATATACATCCGCATGATGTCGCCGCACTTGGCGTTGCCGACTTCGCCGACGCCGTCGGCGTCCTCCATCTTGCCCAGGTTGCGCGGATGCTCGAAATGGTCCATAACCTTATCGCTATAGAGTGCCATAATTATGTCCTCCTTTATTACAATCGTGTCCGATTTTCAGATCAGATGCTTGCGCTGACCGTTTTCCAGCTCGTCCCACACCGGGGAGATGTTACGGAGATAGTCCACCACCCGGGGCACGACCTCGATGATGTGGTCGATCTGGGCCATGTCGTTGTACTCGCCGATGGACAGGCGCAGGGAACCGTGGGCCACCTCGTGGGGCAGGCCGATGGCCAGCAGCACATGGCTGGGGTCCAGCGACCCGCTGGTGCAGGCGCTGCCGGAGGAGGCGCAGATGCCCTCCTCGTCCAGCTTCAGCAGAAGGGATTCGCCCTCGATGCCCTCAAAGCACATATTCACCGTGCCTGGGACGTGGTGCTCCAGACTGCCGTTGATCTTGGAGTGGGGTATTTTAGACAGCTCCGCGAAGAGCTTGTCCCGCATGGGGATGATTTTGGCGGCGTTGGCCTCCATATTGTCCACGGATTCCCGCAGCGCCGCGGCCATGGCCACGATGCCGGGAACGTTTTCCGTGCCGGCGCGCTTGCCGCGCTCCTGGGCGCCGCCCTCGATAATGTTCACCAGGGGCAGGCCCTTTTTGGCGTACAGCACGCCCACGCCCTTGGGCGCGTGGAACTTGTGGCCGGACAGGGACAGCATATCGATGTTCATTTCCTTCACGTTCACGGGGATGTGCCCCATGGCCTGCACCGCGTCGGTGTGGAAGGGAATGCCGCGCTCCCGGCACAGCGCGCCGATCTCCCGGATAGGCTGGATGGTGCCGATCTCGTTGTTGGCGAACATGACGGTCACCAGCGCCGTGTCGGGCCGGATGGCCGCCGCCACATCCTCCAGACGGATCACGCCGTCCTCATGGACGTCCAGCAGCGTGACCTCAAAGCCCTCTTTGCGGAGCTTGTCCAGCGTGTGCAGCACCGCGTGGTGCTCAAACTTGGTGGAGATCAGGTGCTTTTTGCCCTTTCTGGCCCCGAAGTAGGCCGCCGAGCGGATGGCCTGATTGTCGGCCTCGGAACCGCCGGAGGTGAAATAGATCTCGCTGGGATCGTCCGCGCCCAAAATGTCCGCAATGGTTTTGCGGGCGCCCTCCAGGCCGGTCTTTGCGTCCTGCGCGAAGGCGTACAGGCTGGAAGGATTGCCGTAGTGCTCCGTGAGATAGGGGAGCATCGCGTCCAGCGCCGTCTTGCTCACCGCCGTGGTGGCGGCATTGTCTGCATAAACGAACATAGTATCAGAGCCTCCTTAAATCCTATTTGTTTGCTAGGAATATACCATACATCGCGGCGTCCGTCAAGAGGCGGAGGCGCCGTTTTTTACATTTTTCCACCGCTGGCCGGTGAGCAGATCGGCCAGGGTCACGGAATCGAAATAGCTGTTGGTCAGCTCGTCCACCTCCCGCCACATGGGCAGGGTCAGGCAGGCATCTGCCCGCTCGCAGGTGGATACGCCGTCCTTGATGCAGGGCACCGGGGCGAGATTGTCCTCAATGGAACGCAGCACCTCTCCCACGGTATAATCCCCTGGCCTGCGGCACAGGCGGTAGCCGCCCTCCTTGCCCCGGGAGCTTTCCACCAGTCCGGCCTTCTTCAGGCGGGCGACGATCATCTCCAGATACTTCACGCTCAGCTCCTGCCGCTGGGATATGGCGGAGAGGGAGACGTAACTCTCGTCGGCATGGGCCGCAAGATCGGTCATGACCCGCAGCGCGTAGCGGCCTTTTGTGGTGATGTTCATGTCATCGCCTCCTTATGGCTGTAATATACCACAAATTTAGTAGGATATATGTTGCATACGCCACAGAATAATTACTGTGCAAATATTGCACAGTAATTTCCCGGGAAAAGACTTGCTTTATCACGCTAATGTGTTATTCTGATAGCGTAATAAATGGAATGCCAATCCTATTTACCGGAGGAAAAGACAATGAAAAAGATATTGAGCATCGTTCTGGCGCTGACCATGGTTCTGGCCCTGTGCGCCTGCGGCAAAAAGACTACCCCGGCCACCGCCACCGACGCCGGCACCGCCGCCGCGTCCGGCACGAACGTAGGCGCCACCTATGTCATGCTGAAGGACCCCATCTCCACCGAGCAGTACGGCATCGCCTTCAAAAAGGGCAGCACCGCGCTGGCCAATACCGTGAAGGAACAGCTGGACGCCATGTGGGCGGACGGCACCTTCCAGAAGATCGCGGACAACTGGGGCCAGGGCCTGCCCGATATGCTGTGCTATGATGAGGCGAAGGTCGCGACGCCCGCCGGCAGTCAGGAGATCGCCGCCGACAGCAGCCGCAAGACCCTGACGCTGGGCTTCGACGCCAATTACCCCCCTTATGGCTATAAGGACGACAGCGGCAATTACGTCGGCTTCGACATCGACCTTGCCAAGGAGGTCTGCAGCCGTCTCGGCTGGGAGCTGAAACTGCAGCCCATCGACTGGACTTATAAGGATATGGAGCTCAATTCCGGCAATATCGACGTCATCTGGAACGGCATGACCATGACCGGCCGCGAGAACGACTACACCTGGATCGGCCCCTATGTTGACAACTCCATCGTCGTTGTGGTAAAGTCGGATTCCGGCATCACCTCCCTGTCCGACCTCGCCGGCAAGAACGTCATCACGCAGACCAGCTCTTCCGCCTACACCGCCCTCACCGACAACCCGAGCGACGGCAGCAACGCCGCGAACCTGAAGCTTGCGGCTTCCTTCAAGACCCTTGACCAGACCGCGGACTACAACACCGCCTTCATGGACCTTGAATCCGGCGTGGACGACGCCGTGGCGGTGGACATCGGCGTGGCCAACTATCAGATCGCCGCCCGCAACGGCTGATCGCAGTCAATCACCGCTTTCAGGAACGCGGGGAACTTTCCTCCCCGCGTTCCTTTTGAGCGTTTACAGGAGCCAATATGAGTTTTATGAACCTTGTGTCCCAGCTGATGGCGGGCTTCGGCAACACGCTGCTGATCTTTTTCCTGACACTGCTGTTCTCCCTGCCGCTGGGCCTGCTGGTGTGTCTGGGGCGGAGGAGCCGCTTTCAGCCGCTGAGCTGGCTGATGCGCATCTGCATCTCCATCCTGCGGGGCACGCCGCTGATCCTGCAGATCATCGTGGTGTTCTACGGGCCTTACTATCTGTTCCATATCTCCCTGGCCGCTGGCTACCGGGTGGCGGCGGTGATCATCGCGTTCTCCGTCAACTACGCCGCCTATTTCGCGGAGATCTTCCGCGCGGGCATCGAATCCATCCCCATGGGTCAGCGGGAGGCCGCCGAGGTGCTGGGCTATACCAGAAACCAGACCTTCCTGAAGATCATCCTGCCGCAGATGGTCAAGCGCGTGGTGCCGCCCGTGACCAACGAGGTTATCACGCTGGTCAAGGATACGTCCCTGGCCTTCGCCATTACCTTTACGGAGATGTTCACCGTGGCGCAGCAGATTTCGGCTGCCCAGACCACCGTCATGCCGCTGTTCGTGGCGGGACTGTTCTACTTTGTTTTCAACGCCGTGGTGGCGTGGGCGATGGCGCGGCTGGAAAAGGCCCTCGCCTATTATAATTGAAGGGGGCGCCGCCATGATTCTCGAAATGACCAACATCGAAAAATCCTTCGGGGAGCTGAACGTCCTCAAGGACATCAGCCTGACCGTGGACAAGGGCGAGGTGGTGTCCGTCATCGGCCCCTCCGGCTCCGGCAAGTCCACGCTGCTGCGCTGCGCCACCTTTCTGGAGACGATCGATTCCGGCGGGATCAGGTATCAGGACAAGACCGCCGCGTGGACGGAGGACGGCCGCGCCAGATATCTGCCCACGCCCGAACTGCGAAAGGTCAAGAGCTGCTGCGGACTGGTGTTTCAGCAGTTTAACCTGTTCCCCCACTACACCGTGCTGAAGAACATTATGGACGCGCCGCTGTCGGTGCAGAAGCGGACCAGAGCCGAGGCCGAAGCTGAGGCGCGCGCCCTGCTGGACAAGATGGGGCTGGCCGACAAGGCGGACGCCTATCCCTGCCAGCTCTCCGGCGGACAGCAGCAGCGGGTGGCCATCGCCCGGGCGCTGGCCATGAATCCCGCCATCCTCTTTTTCGACGAGCCCACCAGCGCGCTGGACCCCGAGCTCACCGGCGAGGTGCTGAAGGTCATCCGCAGGCTGGCGGAGGAGAAAATGACCATGGTCATCGTCACCCACGAAATGGCCTTTGCCCGGGCGGTGTCCGACCGGGTCCTCTTTATGGACGGCGGCGTGATCGTGGAACAGGGCGACCCGGAAAAGGTGCTTGGCGACCCCGCGGAGGAGCGCACGAAGCAGTTCCTGCGCAATTATCGGTCATGATGCCGCTGGATTACATCAAGACCGACCCCACAAAAAATATCACCGTGCTGGTGACCACGCCCGTCCCGCCCGAACGTCAGGCGGCGGAGGCGGAGGCGCTAATGGCCCTGCTGCCCGACTGCGAGCAGGTGGGCTTCGTCGGCGAGAGCGCCGGCTGCGACGCCGCGCTGCGCATGATGGGCGGTGAATTCTGCGGCAACGCCAGTCTGTCGCTGGGCGCGGTGCTGGCCCAGCGGCAGGGCCGGGAAGGCACGTTCACCCTGCGGGTGTCCGGCGCGGACGGGCCGGTTACGGTTGACATAACAAAGGAACACGACGGTTGGCGTGGCAGGGTATCCATGCCGCTGCCCACAGAGATCCGGCGGGTGGAATTCGGCCGCTGCGCGGCGGATGTGGTGTTTTTCCCAGGCATCGCCCATGCCTTTCCCACGGTGCCGCTGCCTGTGCCGCTGGCGGAGATGCTCATCCGGGAGTGGGCGGCGGCGCTGGGCGCGGAGGCGCTGGGCGTGATGCTGATGGACGTCCGCGCCGGCACGCTGACGCCGGTGGTGTATGTCCGCTCCACGGACACGGTGGTGCGGGAGAGCTCCTGCGCCAGCGGCACGGCCGCGGCGGCCGCGCTGGCCGCGTTGAAAAACGGCCGCGCCTCGCTGACGCTGAAGGAGCCGGGGGGCGCGCTGTCCGCCGAAGCCGAGGCCCGGGAGGGCCGGATCACGGCGCTGAGCCTGACGGGCTCGGTGCGCATCCTGGGCCGGGGCAGCGTGACGCCGGCGGAAAATTCATAGATTTGACTTGATTGAACGACCGGTTTCCTGTATGATAATGAGCGCGCCCGTGGAAAACGGGCGCGCTCATTCTGTATCTGGAGGCTGCCATGGGCAGTTTGAAAAGAGTTTTTGTTCCGGCGCTGCTGGTTGTCGGCCTGCTGCTGGGCCTGTGCGGCTGCGGCGCTTCGGGAAAATACAAGATCGTCAAGACGCTGGAAAAGCAGTCGTATTCCATCGGCTTCCGCTCCGGCGACTCCGTGGCCTATTATGTCACCGGCGCGCTGGAGGAACTGCAGGCGGACGGCACCGTGACGGCGCTGTCCCGGCAGTGGTTCGGCGACGACCGTGCCGCCTTCTCCGCCAATGCCGACGCTTTGAAGGCTGCGGGGGACATCCCCCAGCGCACGCTGCTCGTCGGTGTGGATGAGAACGCCTACCCCGTCAGCTACAAGGAAAACGGCGAATACGCCGGGTTCGATGTGGAGCTGGCGAAGAAGGTCTGCGAGAAGCTGGGCTGGGAGGCGCGGTTTTTGCCCATACAGGCCAAGGACGCTTATGTGGAGCTGTCCTCCGGCAATGTGGACGTGGCCTGGGGCGGTCTGGCGCTGGATACGGCGGCCAAGAATTACACCGTGTTCGGCCCGTATATGACCAATGAGCTGGTGATCGCGGCCCTGTCCGGCACCGGGAGCGGCGTCGGCGGAAAGACGCTGGTGATGAGCGTCTCCCAGGATGCCATGGACGCGCTGGACGCCGACCCCGCGCTGAAAGGCAAGTTCGGAAAGATCACCCGGCTCACCGGGGATACCGCCGCGTGTTTTGCCGCGCTGGACAGCGGCGAGGGCGATATGATCGTGACCGACAGCACCGCGGTGGAATACAAAAACACCCATTAAAAAATCGCCTCCCGGGAGTTCCGGGAGGCGATTTTTTCCTTTTACTTCGCGGCGGCTTCCACGCCGTAGCCTGCCAGCACGGAGGTCACCTTGGCCTGGTCGTTGGACACGATGTAGAACACGTAATCCCCGGCCTGCTGGATGATGGCGGCGTTGATCTTGGCCACCTCGGTGGGGACGTAGTTCTGGTAGGAGGTCACCTGACTGGCCTGCCGGGCCTTGCAGGCGGAGAGGATGCGGGAGGCGGCGTCGGCATTGGCGGCCTTGAAAACGGCGCATTCCTCGGCGGTGGCCATGGAGGAGAAGTACACGCAGTAATCGGACACGTCGGCGGCGTCGATCTTGTACTGGCTCAGCGCCATGGAGGGATCGGCGGGGAGGCTCATTTCGTCGGTATAGGCGCCGGAGGCGATCACTGCCGCGGCCGCGGCCTTCACGTCCAGATCTGTCGGTCCCGATTGCTTGGAACAGCCGGCGGCGAACAGCAGCAGGACGATACACAGCGGGACGGATACGGCGGTGAGCTTTTTCATGAATATTCTCCTTTAGTTCTCAGCATAATGGGTGCGGATCACGTCCATCCACTTGGCGTAGTAGGACGGTTTGAAATGAATGCCGTCGGAGGTGGCGGAATCGGGCAGATAGCCGTCCCCGTCGGCGAGCGGGGTAAAACAGTCCATATACCAGCAGCTTTTGTCGGCACACAGCTGATGGAGGGCGGTGTTGAAGGCCTGGACGTTTTCTTTGGTGAAATAGCCGCCGTCGGCGGATTTTTTGGCGCTGACGGGGGTGAGGGACAGCACGTAGATCTGGGCGTCGGGCTGGAGGGCGCGCACCGAGTCGATAAACGCGCCATAGGCCTTGGTGAAGTCGGCCACGGACATGCCGATCTCGTTGATGCCCAGCTCCAGATAGACCCTGCCGTACTGCTTGGCGGACAGCCCCTGAGTGACGGTGCATTCCCCGCCGACCTTGTCGGAAATGGTCTGCTTGGCCACATTATAGAGACTTACGCCCGTGCCGGACAGCCACCGGCAGCCGGAGAGGCCGCCGTAAAGATACAACCCGTCCACCAGCGAGTTGCCCACAAAGACCGTGTCGGAAAAAGAATCGTCGGCAGCGGCGGCTTTTTCCGTGAGATCGGGGTAGACCGGCGGCGTGGCCGAGGGGGTCGGGACGGGGGTAGCCTCCACCGCGGGCGGGGTGACGGCGGCCTGCGCGGTCTGGGCCGGCGGGGCGGTTTTTCCGCCCTTTCCCACCCCGAAAAGCGCTGCCGCGGCTACCACAAGAACGAGACAGAGGAGAATTAATATGATGTAACCGGAACGGCGTTTTTCCATGTCTGCACCCCGGGAAACAATAATAAATCGGTCTGACCATCGAGGGTACCGACCGCTGTAAACTGATTATATGTTTTCACCCCGCGATATGCAAGCGGAAATTGCTTAAAAATAATTAAAATGCGACAAAATTTGTTGTGCATTCCCACTACCGAAAAACAGGTGCGGACGCATTGACCCGGCGTGGGTTTGGTGATAAAATATCCTGTCTACTTATAAGCAGCGCAACGCTGGAAAGGTGGGTACTGACCCATGTGGAAATCGGACAAATGGCGGGATTTCGAGCTGATCGACTGCTCAAAGGGCGAAAAGCTGGAGCGGTGGGGCGACTATGTGCTGGTGCGCCCGGACCCCCAGGCCATCTGGGATACGCCCCGCAGCGATCCCCGCTGGAAATACCGCAACGCCCGCTACAGCCGCTCCGCCGCCGGCGGCGGCAGCTGGGACAAGGGCGACCTGCCCGCCAGCTGGACCGTGCGCTACGGCGAGCTGACCTTTAACGTCAAGCCCATGAATTTCAAGCACACCGGGCTGTTCCCCGAACAGGCCGCCAACTGGGACTGGGCCATGGACAAGATCGCAAAGGCGGGCCGGCCTGTCAGCGTGCTGAACCTGTTCGCCTACACCGGGGCCGCCACCGTGGCCTGCGCCAAAGCCGGCGCCAGCGTGTGCCATGTGGACGCCGCCAAGGGCATGGCCGCCTGGGCCAGGGAGAACGCCGCGTCCTCGGGTCTGGCCGACGCCCCCATCCGCTGGATTGTGGACGACTGCGCCAAATTCGTGGAGCGGGAAATCCGCCGGGGCCGCAGGTACGACGCCTTGATCATGGACCCGCCCAGCTATGGCCGGGGCCCCTCCGGCGAAATCTGGAAGCTGGAGGAAAATCTCTGGCCCTTCGTCAGGCTCTGCGCGGACGCGCTGTCGGACGATCCGCTGTTCGTCCTCATCAATTCCTACACCACGGGGCTGGCTCCGTCGGTGCTGACCTATATGACCGAGAGCATTTTTTCCAGGCGCTTCGGCGGGCGTTCCGCCAGCGACGAGCTGGGCTTGCCTGTTACGGACAGCGGCCTGGCGCTGCCGTGCGGGGCGTCCTGCCGCTGGAGTACGACATGAATTCTATCATCGAGATCGAAAATCTGCATTACACCTATGCCGGGGACGAGGCCGAGACCCTCCGGGGCATCGACCTGTCCGTCCGGCGGGGCAGCTTCGTGGCCGTGCTGGGACACAACGGCTCCGGCAAGTCCACGCTGGCCAAGCACCTCAACGCCATCCTGCTGCCCACCGAGGGCCGGGTGCTGGTGGACGGCATCGACACCGCCGACGAGGCCCGCGTTCTGGATGTCCGGCGCACCGTGGGCATGGTGTTTCAAAATCCGGACAACCAGATCGTGGCCAACGTGGTGGAGGACGATGTCGCCTTCGCGCCGGAGAATCTGGGCGTGCCCCCGGAGGAGATCCGCCGCCGGGTGGATCAGGCGCTGAAGCAGGTGGGGATGTACGAATACCGCACCCACGCGCCGCATCTGCTGTCCGGCGGACAAAAGCAGCGCGTGGCCATCGCGGGCGTCATCGCCATGGCGCCGGAGGTGATCGTGCTGGACGAGCCCACCGCCATGCTGGACCCCCAGGGCCGCGGCGAGGTCATCGCCGCCGTCACGGCGCTGTGCCGGGAGAAGGGCATCACCGTGGTGCTCATCACCCACCACATGTCCGAGTGCGTGGGGGCCGACCGGCTCATCGTCATGTCCAACGGCCTTGTGGCGGCGGACGGTTCCCCCGCGGAGGTCTTTGCCGACGTGGCCCTGATGAAGCGGGAGGGGCTGGCCGTGCCCGCCACCACC
>Ga0268263_1001589_pt1 | contig 18936 bp, 15 predicted proteins | sample Biomet5_FD_190358 | JGI IMG/M metagenome (GOLD analysis project Ga0268263, IMG submission 190358) | Microbial communities from bioreactor (seeded with sewage sludge) at LBNL, California, USA - Biofuel metagenome 5 (SPAdes) (version 4) | ecosystem: Engineered > Bioreactor > Anaerobic >... | reverse complement strand
ATATATCGGCTATTCCTTGAAAAAAACGGAATACGAAGTATTGAACGAATAACAGGACATCATAGGGATACAATAAGCCATTTGATAAAAGACACGGTAAAGAACCAGAAAACGGAAGAATACCTTGTCAAGCAAATCGGGCTTACAGCCGGTGAATGTGAAAAATTATGGGGACTTCTGGAAAAAAAGAGAGAAACTTCCCGAAAGAAATCCTGAAAAAGCAGGTACATGCTTATTTTCCTGAATATGGGTAGGCCGATGCGTAGTATCCGAAAGTATATAGCCTTGCAAAAAAGAAATATCTTTGAGAATAAAGAAATATAAAATACCACGAGATAATAAATATTATACAGATGGGTAATTATACTTTGAAATAAATAATGAAATATGACTATTTTAGATGAAGATATCATCTGAAAACATCATTTGAAAACATTTATCTAATTACAATAAGCGAGTTTGTACTTAAGCAAATCATTTTTAAACTCCAATACTTATTGAAAATATTTAAACCTTTCTGTGTACAGTTCCTGGCTCTATTCTTCTGGTTTTAAATTCAAAGTTTTTGAGAAATAAATTCAGTGCTGATTTGTAAGCTGCATTGTAATTTTCATAAATATTTGCAAGTTCCAGAAGTATTTTATAGGGGGACATATAATGAGATTATACACATTATAAAAAATGTTTATTCCCTTGATCTATTAAAAAGTACAGATTTACGAAGCAAGAGTCTTATACTGCTAGTTTGCAGAAGATTGGAGACCCTGAGTGCGTCGGTTATAAATGTATAATTTCTCACTAGAAGAAAGGAGCCAGAAACATGAGTAAAAGTACAGCATTGAAGGCAGTATCTCAGTTTTTTAGTTTATTGCTTTGCCTGATATTATTACCGGCTGCGTTTGCTCAGCCAGAAGAGCTTAATGGAACAGCTACCTACGAAAACGGAACTTACGAAAGTAGTATAGTTCCTGGACTGGAAGAAATTTACGGAAATTACACCGTACACGATATAAATCCATCCTACTATTCGGTATATCTCATGCCGGGAGAGAATGAAACCTTCAATGTCAGTTTCAGAAACGAAGGGAACGAAACCCTCGACATAGCCCCGAAAGTTGTAGCTCCATCTGATGATTATTATTATGATGTTGTAAACGAAAGCTGGATTACGATTTTACCTGAAAACGTAACGGTAAGTCCTGGAGTCGAGCAGAACTTTACCATTGAGGTAAGTGTCCCCGGTGATGCGGAAAATGGGGAGTATGAGGCCCAGATAGCCTTCACAAATGATACTTATCCTGATGGATATGAGACTCCTGTATATATTCAGGAATCTGCTGAAGGATATAATAATTCTCTATCCTCTGAAGGATATAGTGATTCTCTATCTGCTAAAGGATATAGTGATTCTCTATCTGCTGAAGGATATAGTGATTCTCTATCTGCTGGAGGGTATAGTGATCCTATGTATGTCAATGTAATGCACCTTTGGGTCTCAGTGCCCGTCCGTCCGAAGCTTGATCTTCAGACAAGCTATATTTCTGACACTATTGAGCCTGGAAAGGAATATGTATACGCTGTAAAAATTAAAAACGTGGCAGGGAGAGATGTTACTATCGATCCGAGGGTAATGAAATACGAAGTATATGACTATTCATTTGAAGAACCGGCTTTTAGTGACGATACAATAGAGATCTCTGCACCTTCAACCATAAAAGCCGGTGAAATCGCTAATATGACCATCAGGGTTCCAGTCCCGGAGAATGCGAGCGGAAGTTATAATGCTTACATCGAAATGAACCCCGATGGGGAAGAGAATGACGGGTCTGTCCCGCAAATAAGCCTGAGCTTTACGGTTGATAAACAGCCTACAGACCCTTACGTAAAAACCTTTAATACCACAACTGCCGACCCGATAACGCTTGAAGTTTCGACTGAAACTTCTGGCCAGGATGACTCTGTGCGTATCTCTCCTGAAAAAGAAGAGCCAAGTTTTGAAATAAACCTTAAATGCAATTCTAGCCCTGTTAATCTAACCTTTGTGAAAACCGCTGAGAGTGGTGCCGTATACTCTCAAGGATATATCTTCCCAGTGTGGGCGACGGAAGATAGTTCCAGCTATCAGAGTGACAGCAGGAAATATACCGAAACATATAGAGCAGATGGGGCAATTGGAACCTGGGAACTTACAATTCTCCCAAAGAACACAAACAGTTTCGACTACTCAATAACTGTCGGGGAGTCCGAATAAAAATCCAAATAAAAAAACTGAAAATGAGGGTTGAAATGGAAAAAATTAAGAGAAGATGACAGTACTGGTTTCGTATTCTCTTCAAATTGAGTGGAAATTCCTCAATTTCCACTCAATGAACTTTTTTGTTCTCAAAAGCCGATTTTTTATTCTCATTTATAGGAAACTCAGCCAACTTGTCTGGCGGCTCTTCGCAAGCAGGGGAAAAGGGACAGCATTAGAGAGAAAAAAGAGACTTGAAAAGTAGTAAAACAATGAAACAAGCATGGGAAAAATAAACTACTGGCTAAAATTGCGCATATAATTTAACGGTAGTAATTCGTGAGATACATGAGAATGGGATTAATCCAGATTTCTTGCAGGTGAAAGTTGAAAAACTGATTATGTAATATATAGGTTCCAAGATTTTTCGCAGATGTACACATTTGGACTAGAAATCTAAGTGATAAAATGCAAGAGTAATATTCAAAAAGCTTGATAGAAATGTTATGTAGTCGAAAAAGAAATCCTCTTAGCGTCCTCTATAATCAGATCAATGTTTTTTATGGCTTCACAGGCTTCTTCTACCGTTACATGAGGTTCAAGCTTGTGAATTCTCCTAGAAAGATCCTCAATGCTTCCATCAGTATCTTCCTTCCGAGTTACATAAAGGGCTGTTGATATTTTTTCAAGTGTGGGAACTCCATAAGATGCAAAATTTTCAGAGATAAATTTTACTAAGGGTTCAAATTTTTTTATTGTTTTTGGGTACATATATTTTATAAGCTGGCTGTCTCGCTCTTTGCTTTTATTCTCATATTTTTTGATACAGGCCGCTCTCCTTCGTCGAGCGTACAAGGACGGTTTAGTATAGTGAATACGGTTATACAGGTTAATTGATGACCTTGATAGTGAAAATCAAAGTGTCCAATTGGAAATCTGCATAGTTTTTTCTGATATGGAGCCTTAGTGGAAGTAACTGTAAATTACGGCATTAAAGAAAAAAACTACAAGCCTTCTCTGAACAATAGAACAAATAGAGAACTAGATAAATGTGAAAATTTTATTATGAAGCATGACTTCTGTTCTTAAAAAGCAATGTGAAACAAGAAGTGAACTAACAAATGAGTGCTTAATTCCCTGGTATATAACTGGAGTAACTGCAATCATCTGTGCAGCGACTCTGGTTTTAATTGCTTTTCTTGGACCCATTGGTCAGGAAATAATACAGTATAGAACCTCTCAATCTTGCTTATGGCAAATCGCAGGACAGGATCTTGCGAATTTAGTACTGATCGCGCCGATACTGTTAATTGGTGGAGTTTTGTGTCTTGCCAGAAGGGTCGGTTCGAAATACCTGTTAATACTTACACCGATAACATTAATGTACACAGGGTTTTCTATGGGAATCGGCCAGGAATGGAGCAATTCGGCTTACTGTGGCAATGTTGAAAACTACTGGTGGCTTTTTGGAATCCTTGTAATAGGCGGACTTATCCTGCTTATAGGTAGCCTATCCATGTTTACCGAAGCAGATGCTCCTGACTTCAAACCCAGAGGTCTGCAAATCTATGTGGGCCTGATGACCGTATTCTTCCTGCTCTTTGCAGTAATGTGGATATCCCAAATCCATCAAGTTATAAGTACTGGCGACCTTCCAGACGGTTCATACAAAGCAGCTCCAACTGCATTCTGGGCTATCAGGTATCTTGATCTTGGAATAAGTATTCCATTGGGCTTTCTAGCATTATTCCTGATGCTTTCAAAACCGAAAAAAGCGTATTCAATACTGCTCCTGTTCTTTGGGTTCTTCATTACCATTGGCACCGCTGTAGGCATGATGGCTATAGTTCAAGTCCTGAACGGGGATACGGAGACTGCCAAGGAAGGACTCATTATATTCTCGATACTCACGTTCTTTTCCTATGGAGGTCTCTTCTATCTTGTAAAAGATAAACTTCGTCGAGGTGTAGTTAAAAGCTCAAATAACCAGAACTGACTATTGCCAGGATAACTTCAGTTGCGATTTTACAGAAAGGTTGGCACATTATCTATAAATAAAGTTAACATTGATTAGTATCCAAATTTAAAAACTGTTTTAATTTTAAGATATCATCATTTATTAAATTTTAAGGTATTATCATCCATTAAATTTTAAGATATCATCATTTATTAAATTTTAAGATATCATCCATTAAATTTTAAGATATCATCACCCATTAAATTTTAAGATATCTTCATTCATTTAATTTTTTATAGAGATTTTTACTGGCCTTTAATGTACTCAAAAGTCCAGAGTGGAATTCCTCCTATTTCTCCCTTTTCAAGATGTTCCATCTCATGAGCTGCACTATATGCCGGCGTACCTTTCAGTTTTATGTGTTTTTTCTTTAATTCCCTGATTGTTATTTTCCTGAGATCAGGGTTTACCTCTGCAAATATGATGTTTTTTGCATGCAGGGTTATTATGTAGGGCCTTTCAACCAGTTCTCTTTCTTCTTTTGTTCCGCATTTTTCCAGCCTTCGGATGACTCCTTCCTCAGCTATGACTTCGGGTTCGATAAAGAAGTATATCTTTTCCAGAGTATAGCCGGTCTTGCTCTCCTCATCATAATAAGTAATCACGTCTTTTACTGCCATGCTTTTTGTTTCTTCAGAGGCATAACTCCAGGAGCCTCCTGATTTTAATGAAAGCAGAAAAGGAAGAAATAGATCTTCTGGAATTCCAAAACTGGAAATCATATGCTTTTCCAGGGCTGAAAATTTGAAGATTGCTTGAATTTCTTCAATATCCATATTCATTTCCCCTTCTTAAGAATTTGAATCTCGAAGTCTATTTAATTTTTCTTTATTAAATTATCTGAGAATTGAGCTGTATGTTTTGGCAGGTTCGAATTTACTGACTGATACTTTTCCGAACCTTCAAAGATTAAGTCTTTTGAGTTTATGACGAAACACTTTCCGGTTTGAGGAATTTTTTACTTCCTCCATAAACCGATTTTTGTTCACAGCTAAGTATAAGATGTCTCCTCCATCTCGGCCTGGCAATCTTATTATAACAAAAATATTTAAATATTTGAAAATGTCTTCAAAACGTGAGGATTACAACTTATACATTTTTCAGAGTTTATTTGTATTTAATGAGTTGTCAGAGAGAAATAAGCTAATTTTTACACATAATGGAATAACAAATAAGTCTATATAGTCAATATTCATACATTTACACTTATTCCGTCGGTAAATAAAAAAACAGTTAGAGTTTTGAGTCCTGGACTTGAGTCCTATATTAAACTAATTTCAAGAATTAGTATTGCTTCATAGTTCAGCTAATGTTTGATTATTGGAGTATGTTAAACCTTAATATAGTGAAAAATATGTAATTTCAGAAACGCTCTAAGGAATTTGTTTCAATGACCAATAATAATTCGCTTCAAATACTCTATTTTCTGTTTAGACCACATAAAAAACTGTTAGGCATCTATCTCATAAGTCTTCTAGTTTTCAGCTTTTTGGATGTTCTCAGAGTATTCCTTATTTACCCAATTATCAACTACGGACTCAATATCAATCAGAATTCTAATTTTATTGATAGGATTTATCAATCATATACCTATGGAGATCTTAATCCATTTCTTGTATCTGCTATTGTACTTGCTATTGTAAGTATAATTAGTGCAGGAGTAGAAGTAGGTGTCTCGTATCTTGGAAGCAAGACATTTGCTACTGTAAGGGATACAACTGATCGCCTGGTTTTTAATACCCTGAGAAAACAGCCATATGAATATTTTGCCAGTCATAAGCAGGGTGATATTTCATATATTGGGCAACAAGCAGTAGAACAAACAGGACTTGCTGTTTTTAACGTTGTAGGCTTTTTTCAGAATCTGTTGCTTTGTCTGTTCTATCTCTCGTTTATTTTTATTTTATCTTTCAAGATCAGTGCTTTTATTCTAATTTTTGGAGCTATCTATGTTTTTCTCATGAAAAACGTTATTTTTTCAAGAGTTTACAAGCATTCATTAGTTTTAAACCACTCCGCACGCGCAAAATCCGTCATATATAACGAGTTTATTTCAGGAATTAAAACAATATTTATTACTGATTCAATCGATTTCTGGGCCGGGAATTACAATAAAGCAGTAGATAATATTAAAAAAAGTTATGTATTTGCTATGATTCTTCAACGACTTCCAGGCGCAGCAAATAACCTCCTGATCTTTCTGATTATTTCACTTGGTGCTGCAGGGCTTTACTATTTGACTGATGGTCATTTTTTACCATACATAGGAATATTTGGGACATTCCTGCTTGCTCTTTACAGGACAATACCTGCTCTAAACGCTTGCCAGTCACAGTTTGGTGTAATAGTACAGCAGTTTCCTGCAATTGAAACAGTATATAATTTTCTGCAGGAGAAAAATAATAAGAACACCCATCTAAATAATGTGCCGAAGAGAGAATTCCTGTTTCAAAAATCAATCATTTTTAAAAACGTATTTTTCAGATACAGTGACACTCAAAAATATACCATTAACGACTTGTCGTTTACAATTAAAAAAAGCACAAAAACTGCAATTGTTGGTAATTCTGGCGCTGGAAAAACTACAGTTGCAAATTTATTAGCACTTTTGTACAGGCCAACATCTGGAGAAATCCTCGTCGATGAAGTAAATCTTAACGAATTCAATCATTCAGATTATTTAAAGAGACTCGGATACCTTGGTCAGGAGACGTTTATTTATCACGACTCCATTAAAGAGAATATCCGATTTGGTCTAGACTGCAGTGATGATGAAATCATCGAAGCTGCAAAACTTGCCGATGCTCATGAATTTATTATAGCGACCTCTGAAGGTTACGATACAATTATTGGTGACCAGGGCATCAAACTTTCTGGAGGACAACGGCAACGTATTGCAATTGCACGGATAATCTTGCGAAAACCTGAAATTTTGCTCTTAGATGAAGCAACAAGTTCACTTGATAACATAGCTGAGCAGCGTGTAATGGAATCAATTGATAGAATCTCAAAGGATATGACAGTAATAACCATCGCACACCGTTTGTCGACGGTAAAAAATGCGGATGTAATTTATGTGCTGAAAAACGGAGAGATTGTTGAGAGTGGAAAACACGATGAGTTGCTTGAGTTAAAGGGTGAGTACTATAAACTCTATAACAAGACGCCTATATTTTCAAGCAACTCTCCTGATTTATCGACTAAAATAGTATCTTTATAAACAAAATTCCTGCAAAAGTAATGATAAACAAAATTTCTGTTAAGGTAATGATAAAAAATGTAATATTGGTATTAAATATAAAAAACAAGATTATGCGGCCTTATCCGCTGCAAGCAAAGGGACATGTTCGTGCTAGCAACGTCAATTACTGTTTTTCACTTCAAATGTATAATCCCTGGAATAATTTAAAAACTTCTAAAATAGAAAATTATATATTATCGATCTTGGTACGTTCACACATGTTCCTTCCGGTAGATGAGAAACAATTCAAATTCTGGGTCTTGCGCCGTAATGGACTCCCGAACATTAATATTGCAAAACAATTTAGGATCTCGAGGCAGGCGGTCTCAAGAGCGCTCCTCAGTATGGATAAGCGTATTGAAGAAACCCTGCTTGAGATGGCCAGGGCAAACAGAATAGAAGTAGAAGAATTGGACTCAAAGAAAGGGATACTCTTCGGAAGATCAGTTCCCTTCAAGGTCAACGCAATAATTTTTGTTTCGGCAAAACATGGGATGCAGGTCTGGTATGAACACGAAGGAGAATGCGGATCTTGTGAAAGATACAGGGAATGCATCGAACTGCTCTGGGACTTTGCAGAAGAAATGAAGCTCAAACTCCAGAGTACGGAAGATCCAACAAAACTAGCTGACGAATTATTTCGAAAATTAAAGGAACTGGTAGAAAAGGCCTGAATTCTGAAAGGAAAATGAGGTATAGCCCTGGCTTACTATTTCAAGCTTGACTTAATTAACTCTCTCCAATAATACACTTTATAAAATTCCTTGCTAACTTGAGTTCATGGCATTACTGGAGATTAAAGTTGACGTTTATGGACGCATTCCTGTGTGATGCCGTTCAAGGCGTTGTCCGTGAACCATTTTTCTCACCCAGGACTGGCACAGGTCGCCATGCCTGGCAAACGTCCTCTCCCATGCGCAATGGAAGTTTCTCGATTTCGGGGCCGGCATATTTTTTAAAGGTGTCGAATATGTTCTGAAATTGTTTGTAATATCCTACGGGCTCACGGTAAAAAAGCATTGAATGAGCTCATCCCAAAACCAATTTTAGTCCCACATCAATAAGAGTTTCAGAATCAGTTTTCAGGATCAGAAGCTCTTATTGATAATCCAGAATACGAGATTCAGAGAAGCAATTTTGCGTTTTGGGATTGACTCAATAGTATATCCTTGATTCTCCTGCCTTTTGAGAAGCTTTGCGTGCGCTCACCAGGATTTTGGTTTTTCCTGCTTGCCAGTTCGGGCAATCTTCAAAGAGATAATAAGGTTGTTCCCATTCTGTCCTTTCGTTCAGGAGGATGGGAAAAGCGGTTTTATTTTCATCTTCGTGGAAATCGAAGATAGCGCTGTGGAGCAAGCCGTAAGCGAGGCCTGCTGTGGTTTTAAATGTGTGCTGGTAGACATCTTTGGATTCATAAAAGACCAGAGCGACTTCATAAGGGATGTTTTCGAATTTTTCAGGTGGAAGGATAGTTGGTAGATATGCGGTCAAGCCTAACGGAATGGATCAGATGATTGAGATTGATCTGGATGATGGGGATGCGGTGAATTATGAGAAATTTAAGGAGTTGGTGGGGAAAATATGAACCCCCCATCCCTTATAACTCCGACGAGTCCGAAACCCTCAAATTCAAAGAAAAATTCGATGACAGAACCGTAGAATCAGCTGTAGCTTTTGCTAACGCAAAAGGTGACATGATCCTTATTGGAGTTTCTGATAAAGGAAACATCACTGGAGTAAATGTTGGAAAAGAGACCCTGGCTAAATGGACAAAACAAATCTCAGAAAACCTGAGCCAAAATTAATCCCTTAGATTGAGGTATTTAATTTTGGGGAAAAATGTTGTAGCGGTAAACGTTCCTGAGTGTCCTTTAAGACCTGTGTTCGTCAGTGGCAGGTCTTTCAACCGAGTAAATTACAGCAATTGGAGCATGAACCCAAAATTCCCGCAAGAATGATTATAAATTAGGGTCCTTCCAAATCAGTACTAAAACTAAGGGTATACAATGCTTATTTTGGATAATAGGTATGCATTTAGAGTTTCCCCAATTAAGGTACACTCTAAAAATCAATTTTTTAGATAAATAATCTATAATACTCTTTTAAATCAAGAAGAGAGCTGGATAAATACTTTATTCTTTTACAATTTATGTTTATTTATAAATAAGGCATCGGATGTCGTTTTTATCCATACAAAATTCAATGTTAAAAGTAAGGAAAAATCAACGTTTAATTTACTAATTAAAGTATTTAAGTCCTTTAAACAGCAAATAGATCCTTTAATGGATGTACCTTAACGGGGGAAGGGCTGACACTATATTTAATTGGGCAAATAAGGTTTAATGTCCCTTAAAAAAATAATCATTTTTCAAGGGGTCTATATAAATATAATGATTAAAAAAATAATCATTATGCAATACTTCAAGAGCTGATGGGGTGGGAAGAAAGGATTTTCCGACTAAAAAAGAGGAAATATCGGCTATGATGGACACAAAAAAAATAAAAGGAATAAAATCCTCCATATTTAAATAAATTATAGAGAGTTTCTTATGCTTATAGTTTTCAATAACTCACATTCACTACAAAAGAGTCTTTGCTGTTTTGTATGGATTGAAAATAATTGTGTAGTCAGGGAGTAATCATGTCAAAAAGAGAAACATCAATCTTACATGGGATATTTCACAATAAATATCTCTAAATATTAGATATATTACTTTCACATTCAAGAAGTGGATATGAATTAGCTCGAAACGGCGAAGAGACACAAAAAGTCCATTAACTAACTTCTGATATTACATCAATTCTTTTCCCTCAACTGTTATATCGGAGAGCTCAAGTTTACCTGATATCCTGGAGATTATTTCAAGATCTATCTTTACTTTCCCCTCTTTAACTTCAAGTTGAGGTGTCTCTTGCAGGTCCATCTTTACAAGTTCAGGTTCTGAAGATGGTTTTAAATCTTCAGATTTCTTGTTTATTCTTAATGTTATTGGAAAAATTTCTTCAGAATCAGGCAGGTATTTCAATCTAAAATAGCCGGTCAATGGAGTTTTTTGTGAAGAGGACTGATTGGTTAAACTGTAATAATTCCAGGAGCCTGACAGCTCTTTTTTGTAAGCAAAACCCTCAGGTCTATTCATATTTTCACTGCACACCCATTCGACTTTCCCAATGCTTACTTTTAATACCAGCCAGTATGCTTTTTCTTTCTCGAGAGATATAGCTTCGTCAAATTTTATAGCTGTCCAGGAATTCTGTCCCGATATTAATTCCACGTTCTTAGAGCCTAAGATTTTCTCTTCGGCAGGTTTTCCATCCTTATCTTCCATTATCTCTGCAAATAATTTTGTATTATCATCTCTTTTTGATAAGTATAGATCTATACCAGTGGCGCTTAAAGAGCAGGATGGACTAAACTTTAAGCCTGCACTCATTTCAGTTGATAAGAGAATACCTATATTCTTTATCCCTATATCTCCCCAGTTATCATCAATAAATTCGTTAGAGAAATTTCCTTTACAGTTAAAACCGATGCTAATTAACTGGACTAGTTTTTTAGAGCTTTTCAATTCAAAATGGATTTTTTTATCGTTTCCATCGAAGAGTAATGCCGGCACTTTTTTTTCTGGATATGAATCCGATATAGGATTTTTCCAGATCAGGTTTGAATCTATTTCTTCTGCTATCTCTATATTTCCTGGAGAATCCGAATGAAACTTAAGGGGGATTTTATTACAAACAATGTCGGAGGTTTTTTCTGAGCTTAAAGTTTCCAAATAATTGTTCAACTTTTCCGAGAAATCAGGTACCTTAACTTCACTTATCAATTCTCCTGCATAGCTCCAGAAGGGGTTCTCGTCTCCTAAACTCAGGGTCAGGTTTAAGGGATAGCTTATTATTGTTATATGAAAATTATCCTCAAATGAACCAGGAGTTACTTCTGTGTCCAAAGTAATCAATACCTTTTCTGTTTTTATCATTAGAAGGTTTTCTGAGATAATATTTTTTTCAAGAAAATTGATGCCGCCCCATTGTTTTACTTTAGTTATCTTTATGTTTGGGTTTTTGTATTCAACCTTTGTTAAAGTTCTGAAGCTGTGAAAATCTACAATAAAGTTAAGTTTGTCCACAGGTGTTATTGAAACTCCTAGAGATTTGAGCCTTCCTTCATACCTTATGCCTTTAATTCTAAGAACCGCTTTTTTTACCCTGCAACTTTTACTTAGTGAAAGTTCGTATGTAAAATTCCCAAGAGGTTCTTTCTGGAAAAAGATATCTGTAGTCTGATCTGACCCGAGCTTCCAGGATGCCTCCTTTGCAGAAACTTTAGATTCAGAGAAGAGCTCAGTTAGATCTAGATCTGTAAAAGCCTTTTTTCCAGATACATTTATGTAAGAGCCTGAAATATTGTTCATTTAATATCATCCTATACTTAGCAAAACTTCCAGCCTTCATTGTAAATATTTTGGAACATAAGAGGATTTTTATGTTTTAAACTTGCATAAAGATAGACTCCAAGTTCGATTCTATGTTTCATAAGCTCACACTCCACTTCATAAGGCTGAAGAATATCTTTGTTGAACATAAGCGCATAAGCATTGCATCCCCCGCCGCAGATATATCTTGCCCAGCATTGCATACATTTTTCTTTGTTTCTGACATGGGCTCCAAGAAAAGTTCTCTGGATATTCTGATTACTTATCCCGTTAAAAACATCTCCAATTACATATTCATCCTGACCCACAAGCCTGTGGCACGGATAAAGCCTGCCATCCGCCCCGACAGCCATATATCCCTGTCCAGCTCCGCATTGCACGAGTTTCGAGGTTTTACTGTGAACCTGATCCATCATCTGTTTCAGATGGAAGAAAGAAAAGTATCTTCCTGCCAGAATTTCACCCAGATATTTATCTGCAAGCAGATCGTAGTGCTGGTTTAACTCGGATAAATCCTCTTCTCGTATTTGTAAATCCTCAAGTGTAGTTGCACACGGTTCGACTGAGATATCCTTGATTCCTAACCCTGCCAAATGCATTACAAGGTTATCTACTTCCAGATGCTTCCTGGTAAAAGTGGAGCGGACTGTAAAAGGCAGAGCGTCGCCCATTGCCTGTACTGCCTTAATATTTCTGCATATTATACCGTATGAGCCTTTTCCGTTTGCAAACGGTCTCATAATATCGTTTACTTCTTTTGGGCCGTCCAAACTTATGATCAAACTGAACTTATTTTTTACAAGAAACTCTATTATCCTGGAATTTAATAGCGTTCCATTGGTTGTGACATGAAACCTGAACTCTTTCCCATGCTTATTTCCTTCAGCCTGTGCATAGAGCACGGTATGCTCTATTTCCTTAAAATTCAAAAGTGGTTCCCCTCCGAAAAAGCTCAGGCTTAGGTTAGTCTGGTCTTTTGAATTCTTTATCAGAAAATCCACTGATCTCTCTGCAACCTCAGGAGACATGAGTTTTTTTTCCTGATCGTACTTTTCCCCGAAACAATAAGTACATCTTAGATTACAGTCGTGAGAAACGTTCAGGCATAAAGTAGAGACAGGCGAAAGAGTATCCATTTTAAAATCTTTATACCTGTCTTTTGAGAAGAGTTCATCTGCTTCTATCAACTTGTTTATTACAGCCAGGTTTCTGATTACTTCCTGCTTTGAATAGCGAGAAGAGAGTTTATCTATAATTTCGTCATTAGAAACTTCATTGATCATGTCTACAATACTGTAAACAATCTCGTTTATCTCATAGAATATACCGCTGTTCGCATCAAGGAGAAACTGCTTATCCTTTACCTTAAAGGTATGGAGCTTCGGATAAACTTCCATGGATCCTCACTCACGGACTCAATCTATTAATCCCAACATTACCAAGATCAATGTCTTTTGTACTGATCACGACTTTTTCTGTCACTTTTCCTGTGATAAGCTTATCTCCAACCTGAATTGTTGCCTCCTTACCAGGTTCTATTGTTATACCTATACTGGCTTCGTACTGCCCTTCAGTTGTTACTATTGTTCCTCCCCACGCTTTTCCTTTAGCATCTTTTATGGAAATTACCGTTGCTTTAGGAGCAACCCCTATTGCAGCAGAGGAGATAGCATTACCTTTAATCTCATCCCCACTTTGCGTTTTTATTTCGACGTTCCTTGTTCCAGAGGTAATTATAGCTTTACTGATTTCTCCTTCATTCCCTTCAATCCTGACATCTGCTTTCTGGATAGTCCCCTCAACGCGATTATTCTTATCGCCAATCATTACTGTATCGGTTTTTTTAATTGCGATGTCTGTATTATTTACAAGAGTATCTCCAGCATACTCGTAGGAATTCCCCGGATTTTGCTGTAAATTCACTATGCGTGATGAGGAAGTGGGAATGGAAATATTCTTTAAGATTATCTCCTTTGAGCACACACTAATATCCCTTAAGCATGCAGTAATAGCAGAAAGTTCACATTTATCAGCACACAAAATACGTGTGGTCGTACAACTCGAAATGCAAGCTGAAGTACAAGCAGCAGTACAGGAAACGGTACAACTCGAAGTGCAACCTGAGGTACATCCGATAGTACAGGAAGCGGTACAACTTGTAGTACACCCACTGGTGCATTCTTCACTCTTTACAGTAAAGTTGAATGTATTACTCTTTACACCATCGATAGTAATTATCTGAACGTCAACTGTTCCTGTAACTGCACCTTTTGGAACTTTGACTATGATACTGTCCCCGGTCCATGCGGTAATCTCAGTTGCTTCAACTTTTGAGAAGGTCACCTTGTTCTTTTCCGAACCGAATCCAATGCCTATTATTTCTATTTCAGCCGTTGGTTCACCTACATTCGGCTTTATATCGAGTATGATAGGAGGTAATGACTCAGTCGCGTTCACAGCCATGAACAGATTTATTACCGTACCTACAGGTACCGGTTCACCGGGAGACAGACTCTGATTAATGACTATAAGAGAAGCCGAAGACGGATCTGTACTGTCGATTATATTGGAATCCACATCCATCAGAAATCCTGCTGTTAATCCACTACTACGGATCGTTTCAAGAGCCTGAGATAAAGCAACACCCTGAACGTCAGGTACCTCGACCATATTGACAGATGAGGTAAGAACAAAATTCACAGTGCTTGTAGATGCTGAGGAGACGGATATGGTTTCAATATTACTCCTGGAAAAGTCCTCAGATTCAGCCCACACCCGATATATACCCGGAAGCAAATTCGTTATAGAATAGTTTCCCAAATTATCTGTTGGTGTCGAGGAGTATGTTGCGTTCCCTGATACCGCATATATCCTGGCGCCAATGATTGGCATACTTTTCGCAATCTCCTTAACAGATCCGGCAATAGTTCCAGTTGCTGTTCTTTCAATAGCTGCTACCCTGTCGTCTAGCTCTTCTATCTTAGCTATCATTTGATTGAATAAATCAGAAGTTATCAAATCTCCTGGTGCCACATTCGCAAATATCTTTGTCATTTTTAGCCTCTATTCTTAATTTGTTATAAAAGTATACTTTTAATTGATACTACTATCTTCAGAACTGTACTTTACAATCACATTTACACCGGCGGGTTTTACCCGTTCCATCATTTTGCTGACGCTCTGTAGTGGTTCCATGTACTGCTTCTTTTGCTCCTCGACGTCAGTAGAATTGATCTGTTTTCCACTCAGGCTGTTGGGAAGGATAACCTCAAACGTAGCTCTCTGGTGTTCCATCCATTTCATTTCAAGCCCTGCGGAACAATCGATCATAAACAACGATTTATCAAAACAAGCTCCGTCAAAAACTCCTGTAGGTTCATCAGGAAAGGTAAATGCAGTTTCGTCAAACCTTGAGTTATTGTAATTAGATTTTTCTATTCTGAATTCCCATTCGGATTCACCTGCAGGGATTATTGGAATTGGAATGTCAAAAACCGGAGGATTATTTTCGCCTCTTATGCTCTCTGCAAATCTAATTTCGTTGAAAGCCCAGAAAGGTAGATATAAAGCAAAGTTGGAATTATTTTCATCAAACTTGCATCTATCAAACTGAGAGCCTTGTAATGAGAATATCCTGCTTTTAACATCCTTTTCATCTTCTTTGACATTTTTTCCATCAAGTTGCGCGGTATCAAGGAATCCCTGGTCATTAACTTTAATTTTTAACATGCATCCTTCAGACAATACTCCTCCGAATCCTAATGCATGGCCTGTGCTTCTGTTAAACAACACAGGATTGATCGTACGTTTATCATATCCTTGAAACGTAACTTCAGGAACGGAAAAAAAGAACCCCCTATTCTCAAGAAACCACTTTTGGCGATTCGTAACAGTACTATCCTTGTAGCTCTTTTCGATTATAGGATTTTCATATATCTCAATATGACTCTCTACCCCATCAAAATATATCCTGCACTTTGCCCTGGACTCGTCACTTTCCACAGGATGTATGATCACCAGGCTTCCATTTTCATCTCTCTCTGCCTGAACACCATACTTCCTGAGCGCAATTGTAATGAACTCAATAACTGCTGGCACAGTACCAGGCCCTGCGAGGTATAAACGAATCACATCTTCTACTTTTTTTCTGAAGAGCTTTATATCCTCAAATTCTTCTCGCTCAATTCCATAAAGCGCTGCTATTTTTTCAAGGTCATCGATATTCTCAGCAGTCTTAATCCAGTGAGACTTCATGACCTCTATCATGTCGTTCTCCATTTCCTGGATCCGTGAGGCTATTGAATCTGCAACATGATACAGCAGCTTTTCTCTTTCCATTGCCTGATGGAAATTGGGAAAATACTTTAATATCTCGAGGGTTTTTGGCATCTTAATCCCTCATATAAATTCAGCGTTAACTTTTCGTAGAACGAATTTCTCGTTATCGCCTATATCTTCCTCACCCTGAGTAATCTCATGTATTATCAGTCCGGTCTCCAAATGTTCCGAATCAAAAGCTATTTTTTTAACTTCATAGCCATTTCCTTCTAGAGAATTGCTGAAATCCGTAACTGATAACTTTTTCCCCACACCGTTTATGAACGAATTTATTTTGTCAGTTAAAGATTTCTCAAGAATGCTCTTATTGAGGTTTTTGTCGACTATTAATACCTGGACATTCACATCTATAAAAACAGAGTAACCTGAAATCAATACCTGAAGCTTACCATCAAGTAAACTTATTTTTTCATTTGACTCAGCTTTGATCTCGTCAGCCAGTTTTTTTCCCTGATCATCTTTAAAATCTATCTGGATATTTTTAACTCCCTCAACACTAAATAATAAAGCTATAAGCTTATTTTTGAGCACAGACTCTCCGATCTTAAGCTCTTTAAAGTAGGTTTCTATTTTTGACGAAACATTTTTTCTTATGTTCTCTTTTTCGCTTGAAGAAATAGAGTCGTCTTCAAGCGATACCACTACATTTAGAGCAACTGTCTTTTCCTTAAGATCCATCTTCAATTTACCAGAGATGCCTTCTTCGCTCTTGCTGAGGTTATGCACGACCTTTATGCCTGCAGCTTTAGTCTCAAAGATTTTTTGGTCAATTTTCGTCACGATGTCATCAGTGCCCTCTGTATCAATATAAACTCTGACTAAGCCGTTCCCCTGACTGAAATCTTCCTCCACTTTAATATCTACTCCGTTCAGCTCAGGTATGCTCATCAGTGCGTACTTAATGGCGTTTGTAGTCGTCCCTCCGGCTGCCTCAAGAGCGTGCTTTACTCTTTCTCTCAACTCCTCATCGGTCTCGTCTCTTCCGGTGGGCAGGATTTCTCTGGGATTTGTTACGCCGTCAATCCCCATAATAGGCTGAACCATGATTGTGATTGTTCGGGCTTCTGTAACCCCAGCCTGGCCTTTTTCAATTGCACGCACCGGAACAAGAACTGAGACCTGCCCTTTCCGGAGGGTTTTTTCCTGAACCGTTTCGTAAATTATTTGCTTTTTTGTCTTAGAAATTGAGGTTGAAACGAGTGCACCATCATTTATGAATATATCAGCGGAAGCGGGGGAGTTCCTGAAGAAAAGAACATCTCCTGTTGCAAAGTCCCCACTCTTTCTTGCGTATTTTTCACCCAGTATAGCAACGACTTGATCAAGAGCATCACCTTTAGCAGTGCTCAAAAATCCAGAGTCATACACGAGCAGAAGTTGCTGGGACATAACAGCCAGTTCTTTAGCAAATGCTTCTGCCAGAGTACGCATTACGCTTCCAACATTTCTGTCAGAAAGAACTGGCTCTGTGTCAACTTTATAATAATTAATATAGAACTTCGATCCATTATCCGGCCAGTCTCCTTCGGTTTCCCATGTAATTTTCTCCAAATCTGCACTGAAGTCCTGGCCTGCAATAAAGTGATGAATTCCCTTTTCCCTTATGCCAACAACTCTTACGCTTTCAGGTATTACAGGAGAATCTCCAAAGTAGTATTCCAATTCATCAGGGGAAAAGGTAGCCTCTTCTCTTACAACTCCTCCTGTAAGTGCGGTTAGCAGATCCTCAACAATATCATAATAAGGAGACGCGACGTATACCATTCTTACACCTCAAAACTGAATGGGATGATCAGGTTAATAGGTGAAGTGACAGTAACTATTTTTATTTTAAGATAAATCCTGACAAGGGTACAGTTATCGGTATCAACTTTTATTTGTGTCCTCAATATCTTCTCAATCCTAGGTTCATGGGAAAGACATTCCAGTATATGAAATTTTAACAGGTTGCGGTTGCTCTCTGTATTGAGTTCTCCAATCAGGTCGTGGTGGTTTGAGCCATATTCAGGATGTCCAAGATCAGTAAGTTCTCCCTTTCTTGTCATGATTCTGTTGATGAGACTCTGTTGAACATTATCTGTTCCGGTTATTGTAGCAATATCCTCTACTTTGCATAAATCCAAAAATTCCAGACCAGGTAATTTATAAGGATTTTCTTTGAGATCTTTTTTCAAATCAGTATCCTCGCACATTCCGTTAGGGGATCTATATATCAAGCCAAAATCAATGCCCAGAATTTTTTTGTTCTCCATATAGTGTCCTCCCAAATCTGTATGTAAACTAAGGGCTCAGGCAGTTTTCCAGTTTGTAGAATTGTAAGAAAATTTTCTTAATAGTAGTAAACCCCAAAATCAGATATTTAGCATGAAAATGCTGCTATCTGTAAGCACTTTCATTAGTTGTGCATGTTATTCAAGAATATCATGTTCGTTTAGTAAAAAAGAAGGCTTAAATCTGAAAAGATGGATTAGAAATAAATTTCGCTTTTAAGAATTAGCTAGTTATTATGGGTATTTGATTCCATTTTTTTGTTGTACAAAATCTGGTCGTGTCCCTGAGTTATTGATCAATTCCGAAAAAGCGAGTACATCTCACGTATTTAATGAATATATTGAGAGATTCTTGCGCTTTCAGTTTTCAATGATTCAAACCCACGACCCAAAATCTGATG
>Ga0268263_1001581_pt1 | contig 19011 bp, 13 predicted proteins | sample Biomet5_FD_190358 | JGI IMG/M metagenome (GOLD analysis project Ga0268263, IMG submission 190358) | Microbial communities from bioreactor (seeded with sewage sludge) at LBNL, California, USA - Biofuel metagenome 5 (SPAdes) (version 4) | ecosystem: Engineered > Bioreactor > Anaerobic >... | reverse complement strand
ACGAGCCAGCCCGCCAGGCCATGACCCTGCTCATCGGCCCGGCCACGGTCAGCCTCGCCCTGCCGCTCTACCGGTACAGACGCCTGCTCGTGCGCAACGCCATGCCCATTATTGCCAGCGTGGGCGCGGGAGCCTTTGCGGCCATGCTTTCGGCGGGTATTCTGGCTAGATGGGGAGGGCTGCCGCAAGACGTGGTGATTTCCATTCTCCCCAAGGGAGTTTCCATCCCCTTTGCCGTCGAGGTGGCGTCCATGTACGGCGGCATTCCGTCGCTCGCGGCCGCCTTTGTGGTGGCGACAGGCACGCTGGGTTCGCTTTTTGGCCTGTGGGGGCTTAATGTGCTCCGCATCAGGGATCCCTTTGCCCGGGGGCTGACCATGGGGACAATTTCGCACGCGCAGGGCACAGCTGCGGCCCTGCAGGAAGGCGAGGAACAGGGCGCCATGGGCGGGCTTGCCATGATACTGGCGGGCATACTGACTGCGGCCCTGGCCCCTGCAGCGGTGTGGATTGTGCTGCGGCTGCCTCTGATGCCGTAAACGGCTGTGCGGGGGCGACGCGTGCCGCCACCGGCATTATTTTGCAAGGCAAACAGGTTACTGCAACGGAGTCGCGGTGGGGTTGCCGGGCGTGCCGCCCCCCTCGCCCCACTGCAGCCACTGCGTGGCAACCTCAATAAGCCGGTAAGGATCAATGGGTTTGGCCAGGTGGTCGTTCATACCTGCGGCCAGGCTTTTTTCCCTGTCGCCCACCATGCTGTCGGCGGTCAGGGCGATAATGGGCGTGCTGGCATAGCGCTCAAGCATACGCAGGCGCTTTGCCGCTTCAATGCCGTCCATATCGGGCATGTGAATATCCATAAACACCATGGCGTATTCCGTCTGTTCCACCATCCGCAGCACGTCCAGCCCGGTATTGGCGATATCCACGCTGAAGCCGGCCGACTCCAGCAGTTCCTTGGCCACAAGCTGGTTGACCTCGTTGTCTTCAGCAAGCAGCACCTTGCTGCCCCTAAACCTGGAAGGGATGCGCAATTCCTGCGGCAAGCCAGACTCATCCTCGCTGGTCGAGCGCTGGCCAAACACGTCCAGAATGGCGTTTTGCAAGAGTGAAGGACTTACAGGTTTGATGAGAAAATGGCTGATGCCCTCGGCTTGGGCTTCTTCCATTATTTCTTCGCGCCCGTAGGCAGTGACCATGATTACCGTGGGTATATAGGGCAGCTCGCGACAGCCCCGCAGCAGGCGCACCACCTGAATGCCGTTGTCGCCGGGCATCTTCCAGTCCATGAGCACCAGGTCGTAAGGGTCGCCGTCTTCCGCAGCGCGCACCAGCTCTGCCAGAGCAGCTTCGCCGCAGTCCGCCGTACCCGCCCGCAGCTGCATGTCTTCCAGCTCCTGCCGCAAAATTTCGCGGCTTGAAAAGGAATCGTCAACCACCAGAACCCGCCGTTCATGCAGGTTTTTCAATAACAGGGGGGCGCGGTGGGCCTGAGTTGCCTGCATATCAAGCATGACGGTAAAGGAAAACATGCTGCCCTTGCCTATCTCGCTCTCTGCTATGATCTCTCCCCCCATCAGCTCCACTATCCGCTTGCTGATGGAAAGCCCAAGCCCGGTGCCGCCAAACCGGCGGGTTGTGGACGAATCCCCCTGGGTAAATTCCTGAAACAACTTGTCCAGCTGTTCCTGCCCCATGCCGATGCCCGTATCCGTAATAGTAAAGCGCAGGCAAGCCTTTTGCTGCTGCGTTTCCTGCAGGGCAACCCGTACCACAACTTCACCCACTGGCGTAAACTTGATGGCGTTGCCCACAAGGTTGATCAAAACCTGCCCCAGACGCAGCGGATCGCCGACAAAGAACAGGGGAACATCCCTGTCGATGCGCAGCAGCAGTTCTATGTTTCTGCCGCCGGGCTTGGAGGTGTCAAGGCTCGAAAGCCCCAGCAGCACTTCCTCCAGATTAAAGTCCAGATGCTCCATATCCATGCGCCCTGCCTCTATCTTGGAAAAATCGAGGATGTCGTCAATAATGCGCAACAGCGATTTGGCGGAGCTGTCGATATTTTTTAAATAATTGCGCTGGGTGGCGCTAAGCTTGGTGCGCAGGGTCAGGTGGGTCAGGCCCACGACGGCATTCATGGGCGTACGTATTTCGTGGCTCATGTTGGCCAAAAATTCGCTCTTGGCCTTGCTGGCCTGTTCTGCTGCCTGCTGGCTCTCGACCAGATCGGTAATATCCCGGCAATCTTCAATAATGCCCAGCAGCTCTCCGTCAGGCGACAAAAACGGCGTGGCCACCATGTCGCAGTAGACGATGCTGCCGTCCTTTTTACGGCGCATCTGCCTGCTGGCGGCCCTCGGCGCGCCATTGAGTATGCGCCGACCAACGCAGTCCGCGTCGCACAGATCACTGCTGGCGTGCTCGCCGCACCAGTGGCCGACCATCTCCTCGCGCGAGTATCCAAAACAGTTTGTAAAGGTGGCGTTTACCTCTTTTACTATAAAATTGCGGTCGATAACCCGCATGGCGCTGCCAGCGGCGTTAAATATCTGGTACATCTCCATCTGGGCGCGCCGCAGGGCTTTGTCTGACGCGATGCGCTCAGTGATGTCCGTGCCCATGTACACCAGGCCATTAACCGCGCCATCGGGATCAAACAGCGGCACGCGCACTACCTCAAGGGTGTGGGCATCGCCCGCGTCATCATATCCTACTTCTTCCGTTCTGTGCGCCTTGCCGGTCTCGATCACCATTTTATCCAGACGGATGCCCGATTCGGCAATCTGCGCCGGCAGCAGATCGGCGATGCGCTTGCCAACAACATCTGCCTCAAGATTCCCCGTAAACGTCTCAAAAAACTTGTTAACCATCACATAACGGCCATCCGCATCCTTGAGCATCATGAGGCTCGGCAGATTATCAACAACACTGCGCAGCTGCTGCTTGCGCTCCCACAGGGCGGCAGCACTGGCCCTCGCCGACTCAAGCGCCTTTTGCCTTTCTGACGATTCGTGCGCGAGCTTGCGGTTCCAGATCACAATAACTCCAAGCACGCTGCCCAAAAAAAGCACCACCACGCCCGCGACATGAAAAACCAGCGTCCAGTCAACCGACCGCTCAATGCGCAGGTTGGCCCACCGATTGATGACTGCTGCGAGCTGGTCCTGAGGGATATTGTCCAGGGCCTTATTGAGGATTTCAACAAAAACCGGCCAGTCAGAACGCACGGCGATGCGCGCGGAGTACTGCAACTGGGGCAGCAGCCCCAGGCGCACGTCACGAAGATTTTTGTTGACCACCGAGTATTCCATGGAAAGAGCCAGACCGACCATGGCGTCGACCTGCCTGCTCTGCACGGCTGCAAGGCCTGTATCCTGACTGTGAACATTGACGATTTTTGAATTGGGCAACTGGCTACGCAGGTAATCGGCAAGACCGGCGTGATCGTGCACGGCAACGCTCTTGCCCGCCAGATCGCCTGCCGTGGTCACCATGCGCTCCGTATCGAGCGTAACCACTGCCAGCGGCAACTGGGTAACGGGTTTGGTAAACAGCCAGGGGCCGCCCGCTGGCGGGGTACCTTCGAGGAAGGGCTCCAGATCGGCCATATGCGAGGTGCTGCTGTCTTTCAGCACCGCGTCTGAAACCGGTTGTATGGCAATATTCAAATATCGCCCCGCAAGCTGAACAATATTCAGCCCAAGGCCGCTAAAATTACCCTCGACGTCGACAAACTCAATGGGCTGCCAGTCCTTTTCTATAGCCACGCGCACGGTCTGGTGGGCCGCAAGCCACCCGCGCTCGACCGGGCTAAGAATCAGGGGGCGAGCCATGTTGCCCCACACGCGGTGCGCCGGGTTGCGTATCCAGCGCTCCTCAAGCGCAACCATCTCGGCCCGGCTGATGTGCGCAAGCCCCGCATCCAGCAACTGGGCAATATCATCCCTGTCGCGCAATACCGCCGGGTGCAGATTGCGCGCAAACAGCGGCAAGGCCTGCGGCATAAAAAAACTGTTGAGCCCCATTTTATCTATCACGCCGTAGGCAGAGGGAAAATTGCTCGAAATGCCCACCGCCAATCCATTGGCTACGGACAGAAACAGGTCGGCCCCATTTTTTACCACCAGCAGGCGTGCATCGGGAAAATGATCCCGCATGTAGTACTCCTGCAGCGAGCCTTCCAGAACGGCAATGACCGAATCCCCCAGCTGGCTTGGATCAACAATCTTTTTGCCAGCCTCGACCGAGAGCAGCAGCCCGCCTATGCCTGGCGAAATGGCGGGGCCAAATTTTGCCCAGCGGGCGCGCTCAGGCGTAATATACATGCTAAAATGGATATCGGCCCTCCGCTCGCGCAGGGCATCCAGCGAATCCTGCCAGTCGCTCATGACAAACCTGACGGGGCGGCCCACCTTTTCTCCCCACAACCGCCAAAAATCAATCATCAGACCAACGGGCTCTCCTGTCTTTGAAGTAAAGGAAAGCGGCTCGTTGTCGTTCATACAGGCAATGGTGATAGGCTCTGCGGCCTTGGCCGAGGCATCAGAAGCGAAGGCGCACTGCGCATGACGGGTAAGGACGAGGAATACCAGCAGGCAGAAGGTCAATGTGCGGCAACGTCTGTGCATGGCATCCTCGCATGATCTTTTACAGGAATGATATTTAATTTCTTATAGCAGTAGAGCCAGTAATGCAATAATACTCTGCCCCGGCATTGCGGGCGGCTTTGCGAGACAAGCTCAACCGCATCAGGGCATATGCAATCAGCCGTGCCGCCTGAGGAGGCGGGCTCACTTTGACGCGGGCGGCGCTGTGGGGATATGCTTGGCAAAGAATGGGGGCAGCCCCCGTTGAGAGACAATGCTCCGCACGGGGAGCACACTCTGGCACGACGAGGTTCTTATGTATATTGTTACCGGAGGCGCGGGTTTTATTGGCAGCGCCATGATCTGGCGGCTCAATCAGGCAGGCATAACCGACATCTTGGTTGTTGATAATCTTGGCTCTACGGAAAAATGGAAAAACCTCGTCAACCGCCGCTATGCGCGCTATGTGCACCGCGATAGCTTTTTGGAGATGCTGCGAGGCGACACCCTTGGCTGCCGCGTTGACGCCGTGCTGCACATGGGGGCGTGCTCGTCCACCACTGAAAAAAACGCCGACTTTCTGATGGCCAACAACACGGCCTATACCACCGAGCTGTGCAGATTTGCCCTGAACCACGACGCCCGCTTTATCAATGCAAGCTCGGCCTCAACGTACGGCGATGGTTCACAGGGGTTTGCGGACTGCGCGGAAGTTACGCGCCGCCTCAAGCCCCTGAACATGTACGGTTACTCCAAGCACCTTTTTGACTTGTGGCTGCTCGACAACAAGCTGGACTGCAACGTGGCCAGTCTCAAATTTTTTAATGTCTATGGCCCCAACGAGTACCATAAGGACGACATGCGCAGCGTGGCCTGCAAGGCCTTTCATGAAATCCGGGGCACAGGACGGCTGAGGCTTTTTAAATCAACCACGCCGGATTATGTCGACGGCGGCCAGATGCGTGACTTTGTCTATGTGAAAGACTGCGTGGAACTGATGTTCTGGCTGCTTCAACACCCGGACGTCAACGGTATTTTCAATGTGGGCACGGGCAAGGCGCAGAGCTGGAACGACCTGGCCAAGGCCGTCTTTGCCGCTCTGGGCAAGGAGCCGCGCATAGACTATGTGGACATGCCAGAAACGCTAAAAGGGAAATACCAAAACTTCACCCAGGCTGACATGGGCTGGCTGCGGGGAAAAAACTGCCCCGTGCGCTTTACCCCGGTTGAAGAAGGCATTGCAGACTACGTGGGCCGCTATCTGAGCCAGGACGACCCCTACCTCGAAATGCCCGCCTGACAGGAAGGGGCTACCGTGTCCGCTCGTTTGCCCGGCGCGGCTGGCGTTGCGCACCGGCATACCCTCCACGCCCGGTCAGACCAGGGGGGATGATGGGAGCCTCAGCGTGCCGCTATCAGCCCATATTGAGCGCCATGGCCTCGGCCCACGATGGCGCGGCGCTGTCCTTGGCGGAAAGCAGCGGTTCCTCCACCGGCCAGTCAATGCCGATGGCCGGGTCGTTCCAGCGGATGGACGCCTCATCCTGCGGGCAATAGAATTCTGTACACTTGTAGTGAAAGTGGGCAATGTCGCTCGTAACCACAAAGCCGTGCGCCAGACCGGGTTGAACCCACATCTGCCACTGATTTTGCTGCGAAAGCTCGACGCCAAACCACTGGCCAAACGTGGGGGAGCCACGGCGGATATCCACAGCGACGTCAAAAACGCTGCCCAGTGAAACATATACCAGTTTGCCCTGAGGACGGTTTTTTTGATAGTGCAGGCCGCGCAGAATGCCCCGCGTGGACATGGAATGGTTATCCTGCACAAATGGCAGGGCCATACCGGCTGCTTCGTAACGCTGCTGCTGCCAGGTTTCCACAAAATACCCGCGCTCATCGCCCCAGATCTTTGGCTTGATCAGCAAAACCCCGTCGATGGGCGTTTGAACTACTTCCACTGTCCTATCCCCGTATCCACCAGTTCAAGAAGATATTGGCCATACCCCGTCTTGGCCATAGGCCGCGCCAGCGTGCGCACGTCTTCAGCGGAGATGTAACCGTTGCGCCAGGCTATTTCTTCCAGACAGGCCACCTTGAGGCCCTGACGTTTTTCCACCGCCTGCACAAAGGCTCCGGCGTCCATGAGCGAATCGTGGGTTCCGGTGTCGAGCCATGCAATGCCCCGGCCCATCAGCTCCACATGCAGATCGCCCTGCTGCAGATAGGTATTGTTGACGTCGGTAATTTCCAGCTCGCCCCGGCCCGACGGGCGCACGGCGCGGGCGATGTCCAGCACCTTGCTGTCGTAAAAATACAGGCCGGTCACGGCAAAATTGGATTTGGGCTGCCTGGGCTTTTCTTCAATGCTGACAACCCGCCGCTCGCTGTCAAACTCCACAACGCCGTAGCGTTCGGGATCGCGCACATGGTAGCCAAAAACAGTGGCCCCGCTTTGGCGGGACATGGCCTCGCGGGTGAGGTCGGGCAGCCCGTGACCAAAAAACACGTTGTCGCCCAGCACCAGGCAGGTGTTGTGACCGGCAATATGGTGCTCGGCCAGCAAAAAGGCCTGCGCCAGCCCCTCGGGCCTTGGCTGCTCCACATAGCTGAAACGGCAGCCAAGCTGCGAACCGTCGTGCAGCAGCGCCTTGTAGAGCGGCAGATGCTCCGGTGTGGAAATAAGACAGATATCGCGAATTCCCGCCATCAACAGGATGGACAGCGGGTAGTAAATCATGGGTTTGTCGTAGATGGGCATGAGCTGCTTGCTCACGCTCAGGGTCAAAGGATACAGACGCGACCCCGACCCCCCTGCCAGAACAATTCCTTTCCAGCCGCTCATACCGCCTCCCTTGTCAGTTGCTGCCGCCTGGGCCGCGCTGCGCGTAGTTGGCCGTAATCCACTCCCGGTATGCGCCGCTGCGCACGTGCTCGATCCACGCGGCGTTTTCAAGATACCAGCGGACCGTCTCGCACAGGCCGGACTCAAAACTGCGGGAGGGCTTCCAGCCCAGCTCGGTCTCCATACGGCTGCTGTCAATGGCATACCGGAAATCGTGCCCCGGCCTGTCGGCCACAAAGCTTACAAGATCGGCATGGGGGCCGTTGGCCGACGGAGCCAGCCTGTCAAGGATAGCGCATACGGCAAGCACAACCTCAAGGTTGGTCTTTTCCGCATGTCCGCCGATGTTGTAACAGCGCCCCACCCGGCCTGCCTCGAGCACGCGGGCAATGGCCGCGCAGTGGTCTTCAACGTGCAGCCAGTCGCGGATATTGGCCCCCGTGCCGTACACGGGCAGGGGGTTGCCATCCAGCGCATTGCAGATCATCAGGGGGATGAGCTTTTCGGGAAACTGGCGCGGCCCGTAATTGTTGGAGCAATTGGTCAGCAGCACCGGCAGGCCGTATGTTTCGTGAAACGCGCGCAACATATGGTCGCTGGCGGCCTTGGAGGCGGAGTACGGACTGTTGGGGCTGTAGGGCGTCGTCTCCGTAAAGGCAGGGTCGCCGACCTGCAGCGCGCCATAGACCTCATCGGTCGAGACGTGCAAAAAACGGAATGCTGCGGCGCGCTCCGCAGGCAGACCCCTCCACCACCGGGTTGCAACGCGCAGCAGTGTGGCGGTTCCGAGCACGTTGGTGCGTACAAAGGCCTCCGGATCCACAATGGAGCGGTCCACATGGCTCTCAGCGGCAAAGTTGACGACGGCATCGGGCTGGAACGTCCGCAGCAGCCAGTCCACCAGATCGGCATTGCCGATGTCGCCCCGCACAAAAACGTATTCGGGGTCGCCCTGCAGCGCCGCCAAGTTGGCGAGATTGCCCGCATACGTCAGCCTGTCAAGATTGACCACGCGCACGCCGCGCCGCCGCGCTTCAAGCACGTAGCAGGACCCTATAAATCCGCAACCGCCGGTAACCAGCTGACAGGGCATGCGCGCTCCCGGATTAAAGCCGCCAGAGGTCAAACCCGGCATCAAGCATTTCCTGCTTGTTCCAGAATCCTTTGATATCCATCAGCAGAACCTTGCCCGCAACAAACATGGAGCGGATGACGGCGGGGCTGAGCTGCCCAAAGCTCTCGTGCGACACGGCCAGAATAAGCACGTCAAGGTTGTTGAGCTCGCTCATGGGCAACAGGTGCTGGCCGTATTCGTGCAGGGCTTCGGCCGGGTCGGCCTCCGGGTCGTGCACCAGGGCGGTGATGCCGTATTCCTTGAGCTCCGCTATGATGTCCACCACGCGGGTGTTGCGGATATCCGGCACGTTTTCTTTAAAGGTAAAGCCCAGCAGGCCAACGCGGGCGCCCTTGACATGCTTGTCGGCATTGATCAGGCGCTTGACGCAGATCTCGGCCACGTACTTGCCCATGCCGTCGTTGATGCGGCGGCCCGCCAGAATCACCTCGGGGTGGCAGCCGATTTCTTCGGCCTTGTAGGTCAGGTAGTAAGGGTCGACGCCTATGCAGTGCCCGCCCACCAGCCCGGGACGAAAGTGCAGAAAGTTCCACTTGCTGCCGGCAGCCTCGAGCACCTCAAGCGTATCAATGCCCATGCGGTTAAAAATAAGGGCCAGCTCGTTCATCAGGGCGATGTTGATGTCGCGCTGGGTGTTTTCGATAACCTTGGCGGCTTCGGCAACCTTGATGCACGAGGCCCGGTGGATGCCCGCCGTGACCACCGCGCCGTACACCTTGACCAGCAGGTCGGCGGTGGCTGCGTCAGAGCCGGAAACAACCTTGCGGATGGTTTCGAGCCTGTGCACCTTGTCGCCGGGGTTGATGCGCTCGGGCGAGTAGCCCACGGTAAAGTCGGCGGGAAAGCTCATGCCCGATTCCTTCACCAGCAGGGGGATGCACTCGTCCTCGGTGACGCCGGGGTAGACGGTGGACTCATAGCACACCACGCAGCCCTTGGGCATGTGGCGGCCCACGGTGCGGCTGGCGCCGATCACGGGAGTGAGGTCGGGGGTGCGGTGGCTGTCCACGGGCGTGGGCACGGCCACAATGATCACGCCAGCCTTGCCCAGCTGGGTGGCGTCGCTGGTAAAGCACGCGGTGCTGGCGACGAGGGAGGCGTCGTCCACCTCGTTGGTGGCGTCATGACCCTTATTGAGGGCATCCACGCGCGCTGCGTTGATATCAAAACCAATGACGTCAAAATGGCGGGAAAGGGCCACAGCCAGCGGCAGGCCCACATACCCCAGACCAACAACGGCCACGGAAGATTTTTTATTCAACAGGTCTTCAAATGAAACCATTTGGATATCCTTAACGATTAATGGGTTCCCCCAAATGGGCAGTTCATGCGACAGGCCAACGGGCCGCAAATAATCTGTTGCCGCACAGTTTACCAATCAGCGGACGCCGCCTGTCATACCTCCGCGACAGAGCGGCAGGTCCGATGCTGCAAAACATTTTGGGGTTCTCCCCCCGCAGCGCAGCATGCCAAAAAAATTTCAGAACTCCAGCAGGGCCATCTGTATGGCCACAAAAAAATAGCGCGGAAGACTCCGGCATCACATCAAAGAAGCCTGTGTTCCTGCGCCATGTGCGTGCCCATCGCAAAATTCTTACCTCTGCAATTTAACATAGGAATAATACGCTAATCGCCCCGCCTTGAAAAGCGGGAAATGTCGCTGCAAAATCTCATCGCAGCCGTGCACATGTCGCACCGCTCTTGCGAAACGCGTTCGCTACAGCAGGTTGCGCAACCGCTCACAGAACATACGCCAACGGTAGCGCCCGTGCGCGCAGCCACACTTCAAGGCTTCCACCGGCGCGAGGCAAAGAGGATACAAAACATTTACAAGAACAAACCATAAGGGGAATTTGTGTTTTTTCAGCAAATACATACGCCCGGCCGCGTAACTGGCCACCTTTTGCCGTGGGGGCAAGGCATCCATGGGCGAGGGATGAAAAACGCGAATATCCCTGTACCTGCGCACTTCTGTCTGGGCATGGGCATAGAGCAGAAAATCGGTGTCTTCGCCACAGCCATAGGGCAGCCCCGTTCCCGGGCCGAGAAGAGGGTCGAACCGGAGGCCTTGGACAGCATCCCTGCGGAAAAACTGCACACAAGTTCCCGCAAGGCTGAAAAGGCCCGTGCGGCTCACAACACCTTCCGCCATACGGGGAACTGACGCGGCGGCGGAGGGCGTCCATACACCGAGCAGCGCCCCGCAGGAGGGGTGGGCGCGAAAAGCCCCAAAGACGCGCTCCAGCGTGTCCGCCGCGTACCAGCAATCGTCATCAGGAAAAACAATGATCTCTGCTGCGGCTCTCTCCAGCAGGACATTGCGGGCCACGGAAACTCCCTGCGGGGGCAGCATAGTACGAATAATGGGCAAGCCGGGATGGCGCGCCAGCATATTGTCAAGATAACCTGGCTGATTCTGATCCGCCAAAAAAATGCGAAAATTCTTGCAAGTCTGACCCTCAAGCGATGTGAGCAGACGGTCCAGCTCCGCCTTGCGACCAATGGTGGCAATAAGCAGGTCAATACTTGCAGATGGGGAAAGGGGGGGGAAAGACATGATCAGGCAAAAGGGTTATACAAGCCAAAACGCATGGCGCGGCGCAACAGCGCCCGCTGCCAACGGCTTGACCGCCGCAGGGGTTCGGGTCTGCTCAAGTTGGGCAAGCTGCACGTATTAGCATCGGCCTCGCGAATCAGGCGATCCATACGCGCAAAAATATTGGTTGTTTCAAGCACCCACTGGCGGCAGTTGCGTATGGCGGGCAAGCTGCGTTCCCATGGATCCTCCTGCAACAATTTTTCAATGGCGTCCAGATTGGCCTCATCGTTGTCTGGCTGCAGGCTCAGCAATCCGCCAGAGGGGCAGCAGCTTTCTATATTGGGCGCGCCCAGATAGATGGGATAGGCATAGCCAAGCCATGTGTCCGAAAGCTTCTCTGTCCACGAATTTTCAAGGTAGCTGTTTTCGAGCACCAAGTGATATTTATACGGCAAAATAGCCTGCGCCTTGTCTGATATGGGGTTTCTCCCCCTTCCATACACATCCACGGCATCACCAAACCGGGCCTGCAGTTTTTCCACAAAGGCAATACGCTTGCGCTGGGCCTGTGTGTAAGTTTTAGTAGAGCAAATTACCGAAAGCACTTTTGCTTTGGTAGGAACAAGCATTGAACGGAAATCTTCCAAGCTCGACAGCTCACTGGAAGGTTGCACCGCAGGCATAGACACGCCGAAGTGCCAATTCAAACAAGGGTTTTCGATGGAAAGCATCTGCTGCGGCACGTTACGCATGGCAAACGGAGTAATAATTGTTCCAAATTGGCGTAAATATGACGCAGGATAGGGCTTGACCTCTGGCGGCTCGGTCACAAAGAGAACTCGCCGCATTTTGGGGACATCGGTGACGGTATCAACCGGTGGTTCATCAAAGACCGCTAACCAGCGCGAATTGGAATTTGATGGGTTCAAGCGCACATTGCAATGCGGCATAGCCCCTCTTCCATCTTCTGTTTGTCTGAACCACGGCCACGGCACATGTATTGTACAGAAATCAAAATCCAGTAATTCGTTTTGCATAATTTCTCACCATGATACTTATTTAACTTCAGAGCAGAAATAACTTCCTTGAATAGCATAGATGCTATACGATCTTGAAAAATTTTCTCAGAGGCAACAAATAGTTATTAATGTTTAAAGGATCAATCACAACAGCCATAAGATACCAATATAACGCTCTAACATATTGACGAGCAGTACAAGCTTCTATCACGGCACAACGAAATGCCAAAGCAGATCTTGCTCTACGTTTGATTCCTGCGGGAATAGAAGTGTCCTCAATGTGTTTTTGCATTATGATGATCTCACTATCCAACGCCTCTTTATAGTTGCTACTAGCGGATGATTCCCGAACACGTATCCTCAAAACTGGCGCATCGACAGCTACTATGGTGTTACCCTTAAGCACTTTTAAAAGAAAATCTCTATCTTCTGCATGACTTAAGCCAGGCTGGAAACGGTGGGCATTACTGAGCAACGACTTCCTTATGCAAAAAGAACCCATCGGAATAAAATCATAAATCAGCATATCATACCATGCACAACCTGTGGCCAAATAATTTTTCCAGAAATTTTGTTTGATTTCTCCTCTTTCGTCAACAAAGCGAACACTTTTACCCCAAGAGAGAATGCATTTAGGGGCCTCATTTAAAGCCCGCATCAGATCCTCCAGAGCTGTTGGCTCAAGAAGGTCATCTGCATCCAGAAAACAAACAAATTCGCCCTTACATTCACTTAAGCCTTTGTTCCTAGCAACAGAAACCCCAGAACGACATTCCCGAATCAATCTAAAACGTGGATCGCTATTGCAAAACTTGTTAGCTATTTCATTCGTACCATCTGTTGATCCATCATCTACAATTATGCACTCCCAATACGATACTGTTTGATTTAAAACAGAAGAACACGTTTCAAAAAGATATTTTTCGACATTACATGCTGGAACAATCACGGACACCAGAAACATAAACAATACTCCGGCTAATTCAGTGCGAAGATACAGCTAAACTATTTTTTCCAGCATGGTGGCAATCCGCGCAGCCTACGTATAGAATCAAGCAATTTTTTCCCAGTATTAGACCCAAAAAGATGAAACACTGTACTTACTAAGCCCGACTTGACAAGCATTTTTGCTCTTCTGAATTCCCAAACATGATCAAAATATCTGGAAACTATCCGGGTATTCTCCCAGGTAGCAAAAAACTGGTTCGCAGGATTTGACGAAATCCCTCCCTCCAGCATCTTGCACACATCAAAACTTAACTGAACTGCGACATCATCTTTCCAGGTTCTACACAAAAAATCGTAATCTCCGCTAATCTTGAGACTAGTATCAAAAGGATTGCAGACTGCAATCCTTTTGCGAATAAATACACCAGTGAATGCAACTGGAGCAATATATTTTAATTGAGATCGCCCACCACTGAGATTTGGTTGCGAATAAAGCAGACAATTACCGCTTTGATCGAGCATCTTTACAGATCCCGCGCAAAATTCTATTTCATCTGACAGCATGCATAGATGATTACTTGCCTTTTGCAACACGTCTTGATCCGCAAGTTCATCGTCTGCACCCAAAAAAAGTAGCCATTGCCCCCGTGCCCTTGCGACAGCCTTGTTCCATGCATCATAAATACCAGAGTCATCTTCTGAAACCAGATTAATTACTTGAATATGGCGTTCAGAATCACCTATCATCGCCAAAGTGCTATCTGTAGACTTAGCATCTTGGACGACAAGCTCAAATTGTTTAAAAGACTGCTCACAAAGACTCTGCAGCAACCTATGAATAGTGTTTTCTGCATTGCGAGTTGCAACAACAATGGAAATAACTGGCAACATGGCATTATTACAAAGCATATTTGCTCTTCAGAGATATCAAATTACGTAGCTTAAGAAATAGGCGCTTTCGCTCTTCCGAAGAACACGCAAAGCCTAAGATTGTTCGCCAGACGCCTTCAAAAAGCAGACAGGCAAAATCCGCAGGACCGTGGATAATTTCCCTCCCGACAGCCTGCTCATGCCGTTGCAGGCACATATAAAATTGGGATAACTGCAATGGGCTAAATATGAGGAGTCTCGCAACAGCCCACGCATCCTTTCTGCCCTCGACCCTATGCTCACGAAGGAAAAGCAAATCATCCTGCCATCTAGCTGCGACAGCAATCCTGCTGTGCAAGCGCGAAAGAGCCCGCGTTTTAGAACTCATGGAACGTTGCAGACTGCATGGAACAAGACGGATTTTTGTTAACGGCTCATCAATCAGATGAGCATGCCCATATTTTGCCAACCTTGCCCACATATCCCAGTCTTCTCCACCAAAATGCATATTCTCATTAAACAGTCCCGCATCCAAAAGTAAACGCCGACGAGTAAGAACAGAAGATGCAGAACCGATAACAGAGTATGTTCCCAATCGAATATTTTCAAAACTAGGTTCTATTTGCGCATTATTTTTATAAAGAGTAGCCTCAATGGGGTGCCCTTGAAGATCAACCGCCGCAGCCTGAGTATGCACAAAAGAAAAAGAAGAGCAAAGTAAACAATCCAGCTGTTTTTTAATTTTGTCGGGCTCCCACAAATCGTCTGCGTCAAGGAAGGCAACAAACTCCGCAGTTGAAGCTCTTATCCCTTTATTACGAGCGGCGCTTAAACCCTGATTGGGCCCGCTAAGAAGAACAATCCGATCATCGCTTTCACTCATTCTGGCCACTTTACTGGGACCATCATCGGTTGACCCATCATTGACAACAATAATTTTATTAACAGCCCAAATTTGATTTTGTGCAGAACGGATTGCATCTTCAATAAACTTCGTACAATTAAACAAGGGAATGACGACATCTATATCTTTCATTATATGCCCTCAGTCATGCGCAGCAGTATTATGCAACCCCAAAACATGAGCAACCACAGCCATATCTTATACCCAATTGGCATGCAGGTTAAAGACTAATACGTCTTTAGCCTGTTGCTCTCCCTAAAAATTGATGCTCACAGTCCAAGCTAATAACACTAAAAATAGCAGGCACTATTTTTTTATCAACAAATGGACAATAATCTTGAAAAGATGCAGTCCTTCTTCACAGAACAAATTAATGCAACATTACGAAAGTCCAGCAAGGGAAGAAATAAAGACATCCGTTATTAAAATGAACCATCCCCCCTTGGCACTTCAAAACTAGAATTTATACTAGAGGCGAACACCGTTGTCGGAATACCACCATTGCACGATGCAACTTTGCAGCAATTTTTATACTGTACCAATAGGCCCCCTACTCGTCATGTTAGCAACACACTGCTGCTGGTGCATAAAAAGAGACCTATGGTCGCCAACTCAAAGCGATCATTCCCCAAAAGCTAGCCTGTAACATTCTAAATTTCCGCACAAACAGCACTCGAACCCGCTGATAAACACAACGAAAACAATACAGACGTACTTATGACAAAGAATTATGCTTTAAAGTACTGGAATATTTTTCAATCACGTCTTTAGCATTGCCCGTGCAACGTACCCTACCACTCTCAAGCCAAATTACCTTGTCACAGATACTTACAGTACTTAACCGATGAGCAATAATAACTACTGTTGCAGTTTTTTGCAGCTCTACAATTGTATCTTGGATAGACTTTTCATTTTTTTCATCAAGAGCGCTCGTTGCTTCATCAAATATGATCACACCAGGCTTGCTATATAATGCACGGGCAATGGCAACGCGCTGTGCCTGCCCACCAGAAAGGCGAGAACCACAATCACCAAGGATTGTGTCGATTCCATCCTCCATATTCTTGAGAAAATCGCAGGCGGCCATTTGACAGCATTCCAGTACCCTCACTCGGTCGATTTCCTCACCCCACCTCGAAAAGGCAACATTATCCGCCAGAGAAGCATCAAAAATGTGTGGAGACTGCGCGACATAGCCAACCCTCTGCAGCCATGATGCCATATTTTCAGCGGAGAGTGCACACCCATCAATACGAATCGTGCCTGACGTTGGAGGCATAAGCCCCGTCAGAACATTAACCAGCGTACTTTTACCCGCTCCCGACAACCCAACAATGCCAATCATTTGACCAGAATCTATCGAAAAACTAATCTTATGCAGTGCATCTTTGGACGCTTCCGGATATCGAAAGCACACAGAATCCAGACTGATACGATGATTAAATGCCAAAGGTTGCCCTTCCACAGCATTACTGGTGGAAGAATTGTCCTGAACACCACTTTCCAACGTTATTCTTTCCGAAACCTTGATCAAATATGGTAGTCCAGACCGGGCCTGAATCAACATATCAACGAGCCTGTTTGCCACAGGAAGGGTACGCCACGCCACTGCGGCCATAAACCCCATCACGCCGCAGATACTAGCGACATCCAGCTCTTTAACAAAAATCAAAAAAAGCATAACCGCGATCAGAGAAATAAACCCTAAGACTTCAAGGCTACTGATTGGCAATCTCGAAAGAGCCTGAAACCATTTTTTTACTTCCAAGGTATTATTCAGTTTTTCAACATAGTTTAGATAAACAAATCTCTCTCTCCCATACAATCGCATTTCTTTCAGACTATGGACAACCATTTGCTGCAAATCATGCACTTCAAGCTCAGCGCTGTACACAGAATTTGTGCGACTAGACAATAACTTACGTGTTGCCCTGTCTACAACACACCCAAGATATGCCAAAATAAGCAAAAAACACAATGATGGAACAGGTGAGACAACGATTAGCCCCATAAATACGGTTATAATCATAACAACATTACTTGATATCTGCAAATAGCATAATAATATTTGCCCTATTTTACTTGCAGCATTAAAGTCAAATAGCATGTCAGATGTGCCAATTTTCTGCACTGACAAGAATGGGGCATACAATAAAAAGCGAAGTAATCTCACCCTGATCTCGTTACCAATGGATTCTGAAAATGCTGCGATATGCCATTGCTGAAAGATTGCAAAAATATTTTTGCAGACAAGAATTACAACAATCGCACTAAGAATCGCCAATGAAAGCAACCGGGCATCGCTGAAAAAATCCAGTGAAAACCTTGACTGAAGCCAATGGAGCGGTTTGGATTGCAGTGCTGTTTCTAAAGATCCGAACACCATCGCAAGCAAAGCTACAAGGCTTGTAATGCAAAGCTCAAGCAGGGCCAAAAACATGGTAATGCCCATCAAAACCATGAAGCGGCGCTTTTCAGGCAAAGAAACAAGCGATATCAATGTGCGAAAAAGTTTCGCCATGGGATAGCTTTTATTATCCATAACCTACTATTTCCTAGCATTTGCGCCATACAACTGCCAAAGGAACAAAATACCACTTCAACAGAGTCATATGTCTTTTTTTATTATCGTTGGCCCATGTTGCAATAGCTAAGGGCATACAAGCAGGGGTTTCCGTTGCAAGTTGCCCCTCTCACATACTAAAAGCACAACTACAAAAAAATTATCTATCTATTATTCCACGCGATTGAATGTTACAAACCCGGCAACCTTGCACACGGCATCACGCATACTCAGCACCAGGTCTTCGCGTGCCATTTCGGCAACCATGTCTTCAAAACTGGTACGCGGGGTCCAGCCCAGCTTGGCCTTGGCCTTGGCCGGATTGCCCAGCAGGGTTTCCACCTCTGTGGGGCGGAAGTAGCGCGGGTCAACCCGCACAATCACTTCGCCAAGCTTGGCTCCAACGGTAAAGGGCTTGCCCTGGGCGACCTTTTCCACCTTTGCGGTGTCTACCCCCGTAAGCGTGGCCGTTTCGTCAATGCCACTGCCCTTCCACTCAAGGCTGATGCCCAGCTCGACAGCCGCCGCATCCACAAAAGCACGCACCGAAAACTGCCGCCCAGTGGCGATAACAAAATCTTCCGGCCGCTGCTGTTGCAACATAAGCCACTGCATTTCAACATAATCTCTGGCATGCCCCCAATCACGTTTGGCATCAAGATTGCCAAGATAGAGGCAATCCTGCATGCCAAGCAGAATGCGCGCCAATGCGCGCGTAATTTTGCGGGTCACAAAAGTTTCACCGCGGATGGGCGATTCGTGATTAAACAGGATGCCGTTGCAGGCGTACATGTTGTACGCCTCGCGGTAGTTGACAGTGATCCAGTAGGCGTAGAGCTTGGCGCAGGCATAGGGCGAGCGGGGATAAAACGGCGTTTTTTCCGTTTGGGGAGTTTCCTGCACAAGGCCAAAAAGTTCCGAGGTGGAGGCCTGATAAAAACGGGCGCTGTTGGTCAGGCCAGCAATGCGGATAGCCTCGAGCAGCCTGAGGGCACCCAGGGCGTCCACGTCCGCCGTATATTCCGGCGATTCAAAGGAAACCTGCACATGGCTTTGCGCCGCGAGGTTGTACACCTCGTCGGGCTGAATTTCCTGCACCAGCCGCACAAGGTTGCTAGAATCGCTCAAATCGCCATAGTGCAGCACAAATTTCTGGTCGCCTGTGTGCGCGTCCTGAAAGAGATGATCCACCCGGTCCGTATTAAAAAGCGAAGAACGCCGCTTGATACCGTGTACCTTGTATCCCTTGCTCAGCAAAAATTCGGCAAGATACGCGCCGTCCTGACCAGTAATACCTGTGATAAGAGCTTTTTTCATTATAATACCCGCTAGGCCAGGGATGAAAGGATAGTGCGAACCCGGTTCAGATCTTCCGCATGGTCCACATGGTCATTGCCGATAAAGAGGCCGTTGGCGTCCACATACTCGGCATTGGCAAGGCTGCCGGATACAGAATAATCAAAATATCGCATGACATCCTTGGCCGCAAAATTGCCCGAAACGATTTGGCGGCATTCCACGCCGTTGTCAAGCAGCGCGGCGGCGACCTCGTTTCGTTTGAGGGGCGAGCCAGGCCGAATGACCAGCGAAAAGCCAAAC
>Ga0268263_1001574_pt1 | contig 19065 bp, 14 predicted proteins | sample Biomet5_FD_190358 | JGI IMG/M metagenome (GOLD analysis project Ga0268263, IMG submission 190358) | Microbial communities from bioreactor (seeded with sewage sludge) at LBNL, California, USA - Biofuel metagenome 5 (SPAdes) (version 4) | ecosystem: Engineered > Bioreactor > Anaerobic >... | reverse complement strand
GCACCATGACGATGGCGATGCCGTTTTGGTCCAGCACGCGATACAGTTCCCGCATGGCCTTTCGGTCCTCGGGCACGTGCTCCAGCACATGGGAGCAGTAGACGACGTCGAAGGAGGCGTCGGGGAAGCGCAAATCCGTGATGTCGGCCTGAACGTCGGCGCGCCGGTCCAGCAGATCGGCCGTGACGTAGCGCGCCTTGAACAGCCCCCGGAAGCGGCTTTCCAGACAGGCTTCCGGCGCGAAATGCAGCAGGCGCAGGCTCGGGGAAGCGAAAAAGTCGGTGTGGCGTTCCAGAAAGGCCCACAAGGCCCGATGCCGCTCCAGAGAACCGCAGGCCGGACACTGGGCGTTTTGCCGGGCGGGCTTGCCGAAGGGCAGGAACTGCTCGAACCGGCCGCGACAGATGGGACAATAAACCCTGTTCGGCATCGACGACCGCGCCTTGGCGGCGTCGGCGGCCGCGGGGCGAGCGCGTTCCGTCTTGTGGTGCAGCAGGAGATCGGCCAGGGTGTCGTTGAGTGTCGCGGCCTCAAACGCACCCAGCGCGCGTGCGCGCGCGTTGCGGGAAAAAACCTCGCGGATGCCGGGGTTGTGCATGAGCGCCCGCAGATACCCGGCGATCTCCGCCACATTGCGTTCCTCGGCCAAAAATCCCGTCTCGTTGTGCACGACCAGCTCCGGAATGCCCGCGTGCCTGGAGCTCACCACGGGAAGCCCGAGGAGTTGCGCTTCGATGAGGCTGACCGGCACGCCCTCCGTATCGCCATTCGCCGCGGTCACGCTCGTCAAGACAAAAATATCGGCGTCGTTCATTTCGCGCCGCACCTGGTCGCCGGGAAGCTGCCCGAGAAAGACGACCTTGTCGGCCACGCCCAGGGACCGCGCCAAGGCCACAAGTTTTTGTTCGAGCGGGCCGTAGCCGATGAGGCGGTATTCGGTGTCGCAGCCGACCTGCGCCTTGGCAAAGGCGGACAGGGCGTATTCCAAGCCCTTTTTCTCGACGAAGCGGGCCACGCTGAGCAGCTTGACCGTTTGACGCCCCGGCTCGCGGGGGACCGGCGCAAACTCCTGCGCATCCTTGCCGTAATGCTGCACGACGATCTTGTCCGGCGGGCAACCGTACCGCGTCAAGGTCTCCTTCATGAACAGGCTGGGCGTGGTGATCAGGTTCGACCGGGCGAAGAGCTGCTCGTAGACGTCGGCGCCCTTGACCTGGAAGGTGGCCGACCCGTCGTAGCCGTGAAAGGACGTCAGCGTGAACAGGTCGGGATAGGCCGTGAACAACGGCGCGAGCTTGTTGAAGTTTGGTCCAAAGTGCACCTGGACGGCCACGACGTCGTCCAAGGGGGCGATGTTGTTGTCGCGCAGGAAACGCTCCGTCCAGAGCCTGGGGTCCTTGCGCAAGGCGTCCGCGGGCAGCGTTATGTAGTGCGTGGCCTCGAGCAAGCCGTATGCACGGACGTTTTCATGCATCACCGGTTCGTCCATCCGCTGCATGGACCAGTGCTCCACGGCCACGCCGCGATCGATGAGGCCCGTTATCTGGTCCAGGATGAACGTTTGCGACAGGACCGGAAACTGGTCGGTGACGACGATCACGCGCGGCCCGGCCGTCTTTTGGGAAGGCTCCATACCGACTCCTGCGCGCCGTCTCATAACGCGGACGGGCGTGCGCACGTCCTTGTTTTCCGCATTGAAGCGCGCCGTTCTTGTGAACAAAGGCCCTGGCAAGGTTGTCTCTGCGCTGCCTTTCGTGGCCTCGGTCTCATCCGTGATTGTTCATGCAATAACCGCACCGGCGAACGTTTTGCTCCTCTTCCCCATCCCGGGATCAGCGGCGCCACGGCTTGGCCACCAGCGGCGCGCAGTTGAGGGAAAAATCGGCCCGGGCGTAACTCAAATTGGGATTGTAGAACGGATCGTGGCGCATGACCCCTTTCCAGCGCCGGCGCATGTAATCGGCTTCCCGTTTGGACCGGGCGCGCTTTCCCGGGGTATCGTCGGGACCGCGGGAGGCCGATTCCAGATGGTAGAGCACGGCATGGGGCGTAAAAACCACCCGCTGGCCGGCCTCGCGCACCCGCAGGCAGTAATCCACGTCGTTGAAGCTCACGGGCAGGTTTTGGGCGTCAAACCCGCCCAAATCCCGATACAGATGGCGCCAGGTGAGCAGGCAAGCGCCGGTGACGGCCGAAAGGTCCTGGGCCAGCAGGGCCCGGTGGCAATAGCCGGGAGCGTCGGCCGGCAGATGGGCGTGCAGATGCCAAGCGCAACCGCACGGTCCGACCACGTCGCCGCCATGCTGGACCCGGCCGTCCTCGTAGAGCAGCTTGGCCCCCACCACCCCGACGCCTGGCTGGCACAACCGCCCCACCATTTCCTCCAGCCAGTCCGGGGCCAGGATCTCGGTGTCGTTGTTGAGCAGGCACAGGGCCTGGCCGGACGCGGCCTCGGCCGCCAGGTTGTTGATGGCCGCAAAATTGAAGGACGCGTCGTAGGGCACCACCCGCACCCCGGGCCGGGCGGCCAGTTCGGCCAGATAGGCGCGCGTTTCCGGGTCCCGGCTCTGGTTGTCCACCACCACGACTTCCAGCCGGGGATAGGTGGTGCGACCACGCAGGCTCTCCAGACAGCGGCGCAGAATGGCCGCCCGGTCCCGGGTGGCCACCAGCACCGACACCAGGGGCGGCTCGGGCGGCAGGGCGTAGCGCACCCGGTAGCAGCCGCAGCCGATCGACTCCACCTCCCCGGCCTGGCCGCACCGGGCCAGATGGGCCCGCACCACCTCCGGATCGCCCTCCTGGTCCGACCGGTCGGGAAAATGAAACAGCGGCGCCGGCACATGGGCGACCCGACCGGCCTCGAGGCATTCCGCGGCACGCAACAGCAGCTCGTGGATATCGCGGGGACCGTGGGCCGGACCGCACGCGGCCAGGACATCCCCGCGCAGGGCCAGGGCCCGGCCGATGTAATTGGTGGCGCGCAGCAGTTCCACGGACCAGTCCGGCTTGAATTCCGGCCGGCACCGGGAACCCGTCGCGTCCAGATGGTCGTGGTCGGCGTAGATCAGGGCCACGTCCGGCCGGTCGGCGGCCACCCGGGCCAGCCAGTACAGGGCATGGGGGGAAAGCCGGGCGCCCGGACCCGGCCACAGATACCAGGCGGTCGGGTCGGGCGGCCAGTCCGGGCCCGACTGGCCGGGATACAGCTGACCGTCCAGGCATTCCGGGTCGGCCTGGACCAGCACGAAACGGACTGACAAGCCGGCGCCGGCCCCGGCGATGGCGTCCCGGTCGGCCTGGTCCAGGGTGTCGTGCAGGGCGATCCAGCGGCCGTACTCCATGGCCGGGGCATGGGCATGGAAGCGGCCCGCCAGCCGGTAGGCCGCTTCAGGCTGCAGGAGGGCGGTGCGCACGTGCAGGCCGACGCTCTTGCGCCGACGTCGGGGCTGGCGGGTGTAGACGGCGAACAGCCGGCCGTACATGCGCCGCAAGCGTTCGGAAAATCCGACCGTGCGCAGGGAAAACGGCCCGACCTCGAACCAGCCCTCGCCCTGCCGGCACTCCAGGATGAGCCGGGTCACGTCCGCAGGCAGATGCAACAGCTCGTTGACCGTGCCCCGCCGGGTCACGGGCAGCTCAAAGCGTACGACGTCGCCGCCGCGCCGCTCCACCCGGAGAAACGCGGCGTAGCGGTCGCCCCGGCCGCGCAGCGCCCCCCGCAACAAGGCCCAGCCCGACGGCATCGGACCGGCCGGCACGAGTTCCAGGCACGGCCGCTGGCCGCAGATCCGGCAGGTCCCGGCCTGGAACTCCAGGCGATCCGCCCCCTCCAGGGGGCGCAGTTCCAGGGTGATTCCGTCCGGCTCAGGACCAGTCTGGCCTGGATTGGTCATCAATGCCCTCCTCGCTTGGCGCAGCCTCTTTTGACCCGCATGCGCACGCCGAGATGGAATCCGGCCAAATGGCTCAGGTCGCGTTTCCGCAACCGCCCGCAACGTCCGCCGCTCACAACAGACGCGTCCGGCAAAACCTTTTCGCGTTCTCCAACGCCTGGGCAATGGCCCGGTCCATGTCCAGGTACTGATACGTTCCGAGCCGGCCGACAAAGGTGACCCGGGGCTCGGCCCGGGCCCTGGCTTCGTAGTGTTCGAGCAAGGCCTGGGCCGCCACCAGGCGCACCGGATAGTACGGGATGTCACCTTCCCCGCAGGCCCGGCTGTATTCCCGGTACACCACGGTTTTGTCGTGGGCCTCCAGCTCCCAGGGCGCGAAGAACTTGTGCTCGATCGAGCGCGTGTAGGGCACGTCCCGGTCCGGGTAGTTGATCACGGCCGTGCCCTGGAAATCGCCCTCCGCCCGGATGGTTTCGAAATCCAGGGTGCGGTAGGTTAGCCGGCCGCTGTCATAGCCGAAATACCGGTCCAGGGGGCCGGAATAAAACACGTGGGCGAAGGGTTCCCCGAGGTCCTCGAAACGGGTCCCCAGGGCGACCTCGATGTGGTCGTGGTCGAGCAGGGCTTCGATGAGAGCCGTATAGCCGTCCTTCGGAATGCCCTGGAAGGGGTGGTTGTAATAATTATCATCGTAGGTGAAGCGCACGGGCAGGCGTTGCAGAATGGAGGCCGGCAGTTCCGTGGGATCGACGCCCCACTGCTTGCGGGTGTAGCCCTCGAAAAAGGCCCGGTACAGTTCCTCGCCCACGAATTTGAGCGCCTGCTCCTCGAAATTGCGCGGCGTGGCGATATCGGCCCGGGATTTTTGGGCCAGCAGGTGGCGCGCCTGGGCCGGGGACAGGGCGGTCCGGAAAAACTGGTTGATCGTGTGCAAATTGATGGGCAGGCCGTAGACTTGGCCGCCCGAGACGGCCTTGACCCGGTTGACGTAGGGCATCATGTCGCAAAACCGGCGCACATAGTCCCACACGGCCGTGTCCTTCGTGTGAAAGATGTGCGGCCCGTAGACATGGACCATGACGCCCGTGTCCGGGTCGCGCCGGGTATGGCAGTTGCCGCCGCAATGGTCGCGTTCGTCCACGACCAGGCACGCAGAGCCCCTTTCCGCCAGTTCCCGGGCCAGGACCGCGCCGGTCAGGCCCGCGCCGACAATGCCGATGCGTTGCATGGGGTTCATGCTCCTTGGCCGCTTCCGTCCTTGGCCCGTTCCTTCCAGACGCGCTTGAGCCAGGCATCCTTGGGCCCGCCGGGCGACCCCTGCATGGCCTCGCGCAGGGCGTCCTCGCCCAGTCCGTCCCGCCAGGCCTCGAACCGGGCCTGCTCCGCCTTTTGCCGGGCGTCGCGCAAGGCCCGAGCTTCCTGTTCCGCGTCGCGCAAGGCCTGCTCCTCGGGGCTGACATAGCCCTTGGGCCGCCGGTAGTAGCCGTTTTGAGCCAGGGCCCGGAAGGCCCAGGAACAGGGATCGGCCACGGCTTGACCGTCCTTGTCCACGAGCTGGCCGTGTTCCAGCTCGAATTCGATGTGGTCCATCCCCTGGATGAGGCGATTGGTGGGCTTGCCCAGGGCGGTCAGGTTTTCCACGGCCTGTCGGAGCTGTTCGAGGCCGAAACCGTACCGGGTCAGGTGGGGCCAGGTCGTGGCCAGGACGCCGGAAGAGAGAGAAAGATTTTTCTTTCTATCTATCAATACATTACAGGCCTCTGGGGTCGCCTGCTGGGTCGTCTGCTGGGTGGGTGGGTGACTGGGTCGCCTGCTGGGTGGGTCGCCGTGTGGGTTGTTGACTGGGTCGTCTTGTGGATCGCTTTGTGGGTCGCTGACTGGGTCGCCGTGTCGCAGGGCGGTTTGGAAGATCTTTTTTTCCAGGGAAAAGCGGATGCCCTTGATGACGCCGCGGCTGCCGTAGTGGGAGGAAAGCACGCCCAGGTTTTTCAGACGTCGGCAGATGGTCTGCACGGTTGCCGGGGGCATGGCGCCGGCCTGGGCGATGTCGGCGTAGCGGATGATTTCCCCCTGGTGGGCGGCGAGGTAGAGCAGGACTTTTTTTTGCGGTCCGGTCAGGGTTTCCCACAGGTCGGTGCCGATACCCTGGGTATTGACTGGGTGATTGACTGGGTCGTCTTGTGGGTCGCTTAGTGGGTGATTGACTGGATCGCTGACTGGGTGGGTTTGTTTTTGGGTCGCTGACTGGGTCGCTGGGTCGCCTGCTGGATGGGCTGCTGGGTCGCTTCTTGGGTCGCTGGGTTGCTTGCTGGATCGCTTAGTGGGTGATTGACTGGGTCGCTGGGTCGCTTGCTGGGTCGCCTGCTGGGTTGCCTTGTCGGTGACCGCCTGGGGAGGCGTCGCGACCGGGGCTTTTTCCAGGGGCGGCGTGGACTGCTCCATGACATCGAGCTTGGCCAGCGTCTTGGCGGCGTTGGTCGCGATGGTGGCCTGGGAGGCTTTTTGGAGCTTTTCCCGAAGCGACAGTGCCATTAGCAGCTCTCCGCATCCAAGATGCCCAGCAGCTCTGTGGCCAAGGTCCGGAAGGCGTTGGCGCCGGGACTTTTGGAGGCATGGCGTATGACGGTTTTGCGCACCAACTCGGCTTGCTGAATGTCGGTGTTGATCGGGATGATCGTTTTGAAGACCCGCTCCCCGTAGACTTGCTGGATCTGTTCGATGGACACCCGGCTGACGGCGGTGCGGCGGTCGGCCTTGTTGATGAGCAGACGTAAAAAGCGTCCGGGATTGCCGGCCGTGTCGGCCTGGGCGATGTCGTCGATGGTTTCCACCGTGCGGTCGAGGCCGTCCATGGCGTAGCGGCTGCCGGCCTCCACCGGGACCAGGATGAAGTCCGAGGCGATCATGGCCTGGAGGGAAAAAAGGCCCAGGTTGGGCGGGCAGTCGATGAGGGTGAGGTCAAAGTTGCGTAGCGCGTAGTCGCGCAGGCGCTCGCGCAACAAAAACCAGCCGAAATCCTCGCGTCGGGACAAATCCGGTTCCAGGGCGGCGCTGCCGGACTTGTTGGGCAAAACGGACAACCGTTCGTATTCCGGGGCGGGCGCAATGCATGTTTCAACGGCCACGCCGTCGCCATCGAGCAGTTCGAGCAAGCTGTTGCCCGACCAGGGGCTGTCGAGAAAGGTGCCGGTCAGATTGCATTGACTATCGGCATCCACGACGAGCACGCGTTTTTTCTTATTCGTCAAGGCATGGGCGAGATTGGCCGTGGCCGTACTTTTGCCAACCCCGCCCTTGTTGTTGGATATAGCCAAGATATGGCCCATACTTTCTCCTCACATCGACTTGTGGCTAGGGTCGGCAATAGCATGAATTCTCCAAAAATAACAATATGTTTTTAGGGGTTAATAGGAACAGTGAAATCATCCTTATACGTTAAAATACCAGGGGGATATCGCATCCGGATGGTGGAACGGTCTTTCCAAAAACGTGCAGGCTGACGCTGGTCGTGGCGTAGCCCCCGTGTCGCCCGGACCGTTTCGCCCGCGGCGGCGGCCCTGCCGGAGGTCGCTCCAAACAGCGTCCTCAGGAACCCGACCCGCCATTCTTGGCTTGACGGATCGGCTGCGGCATGGACGAATAGGCTTGGAGGATGGCGCCCGCCGTTTCGGGCGCGAATCGACCACGGATCCGCCCGGAACGCAGTGCCTTTTTTCGCCGCCTACACCATAAAAGCGGCTATCCCTCTGGCTTTTTTCACCTGAAATGGCTTGATATTCATTTATAAAGTTCGTTATATGTCACCCAAATAAGGGGGCGTTCCATGGGCAAGGGCATCATAATCGCGTGTTCGAACAACAAGGGTGGGTCTGGAAAAACGTGCTGTTCCGTCACCTTGGCCCATGCCCTGGCCAACCGGGACCAACGCGTGCTCGTGTGCGATCTCGACACCCAGTGCAACGCCACGTCCCTGCTTCTCGCCCCCGGCACCAAGACCCAAAACAGCCTTTATGAGCTCTTCGGAGGCGACACCAAAACCTCCGACTGCATCTACCCGTCCCTGTACGAGATGGTGGACGTGCTGCCCAACGTCGAAGAGGTGGCGGCCATCGAATTCGACCTCATCCGGGCGGCCGAATCCAACCTGACCCTGTTTCGGGACCGCATCCGGCCCTACGTGCGCGAGAAATACGACTATGTGTTCCTCGACTGCCCGCCCAACCTCGGTTTCTGGACCATGAGCGCCCTGATTACGGCCAATCTCGTGATTTCACCTACCATTTCAGGCTCGGGTTTCTCCCTGGACGGGCTGTTGCGCACGATCAAACTCATCCAGGACATCCAAAATTCGGTCAATCCCGAGCTGCATTTTTTCCGTCTGCTCATCAACGCCGTGGACCGGCGCACGACCATGGGCAAAGTGACCCTGGCCCAACTCACGGACAAACTCGGCCCTGACCTCATCTTTTCCACCACCATCCCGGCCAGCGCGCAGTTTCAGCAGGCCGAACACCTGCGGCAAACCATCCTGCGCCACAACTCCCGTTCCCCGGCCGCCAAGGCCTATCGGACCCTGGCGCAGGAAGTCATGGATTTGACTGCCGCCCCAAACTAGCGCGGAGACCGCCATGGCCGAACGTAAAGGCATTACCAGTTTCCTCTCCCGGGTTTCCCCCCCTGGGGCTGCGCCGGCGGACGCGGCCCCAGGGCCGCCCGATAAACCGAAAGGCACCAAGTCGAGCCTGTTTGAACAGCTCAACGCCGTCAGCGCCCTGGACGCCGAACCGGATCTGTCCCGTATCGCCCACAACGTCTCATCGTTCGTGACGCGCGCTCCGGCGCGGTCGCCCGAACCGGACGAACCGACCTCCCTCCGTGAAACGTCACCGCTTGTCGCGGCGCCGGTGGTCACGCCACATGGTCAGACCATCCGGTCAGACCATGTGGTCAGACCAAACGGACAAACCACACGGTCTGTCCGGTCAGACCAAATGGTCTATCCGGTTAGACCAAATGGTCAGACCAAACGGTCAGACCACGTGGATGAACCAAATGGTCAGACCATAAACCTGGCGGACCCCAAACCGCTCACCAAGACGCGGCAACAAAAAGCCGTGTTTGGCTACCTGGCCGCCAACCCGGATATCCTCACCAGCGTCAACAACCTCTCGGAAATACTCGCTATCCCTCCAACAACCCTGCGTAAGACCCTGACGCTTTTCGAGCGGTCCGGCCGCATCCGCAAATCGCGTATCGGCAATGACGGTCTGAGAATCGTTTTTCTCAACCCAACATGGTCAGACCAAACGGTCAGACCATTTGGTCAAACCATGTGGTCTGACCAAAAAGACTCTAAGAAAGATAGAAAAGAATCTTCTCTCTCTCTCTCTTCAAAGACGTTTGAACTCACGTGGCCCAACCTCCACCGGGCCGGCTTCGGACCCGAGCAGATCGAACAAGTCCTGCAAAACCTCGCTGCCCAACAAAAATCACCGGACCGCCTCGTCCGCAGCCTTGACCACGCCGAATGGGAACTCGAACGCGGCGCCATGACCGACAAGGACGGCAATCCCGTGGCCGACCCCTGTTCCTGGGTGTTTACCGCGCTGGCCCGCACCGGTTACTACCGCCGGCCGGTCGGCTACGTCTCGCCCGAGGAGCAGGCCGCCCGGGACGCCGAACAGGATGCCCGGGCCGTCACCGCCGCCCGCAAGCAGGCCGAAACCGTCCGATTTGAAACCTGGCGCGACGGCCTGAGCCCCGACGCCCTGGCCGAGGCCATGGTCGGCTATCCCGGCGGTCCCCGCGACGCCTGGCTGCGCGCCTGCTGGAAGCGGCGGCAGCAGGCCGAAACCGCATCCGCGACCGAGGAGACCGACCATGCCGATCGGAAGGCCGACTGACCCGGGCCGGCCCCGACGCGGACGGCGTCCGATCCGGGGACGGCATATCCCTGGGCCGGCGGCCTCTGGCCAGCGTCGCGCGCCTGGAACCGGTGGCCCGCTGTCGGGGCAGGGGAATCGCCCCCGCACTGGCATTGGCATGACCCGGGCCAATGGTGCCCGCAACTGCGCGCCGCTGGCGGTCAAGCCATGGTCCCGCTGATCCCGGCCCCGGGCCTTACCGTGCAGCTGGTCGAGGAGCGCGAGAATCCGAGTGCGGCCTACTATTTGCTGCCGGTCCTGGCTGCGTTCGGGGCGACGGTGGTACGCCGCAGCCTGGCCGAGGTGCCGCCGGCCGGGGAACTGGCCGGGACCATGGTCGTGCTCGATCGCTACCTGTCCGGGCCCTGGTGCCGGGCCATTGCCGCCGTCCGGGCCAAACTGGCCGGGCTGGCCTATTTCATGGACGACGATCTGCTCGATCCGTCGGCCGCCGTCGGCCTGCCGTGGCGCTACCGTTGGAAGCTGTATCGGCTGGCCGGGCGGTATGCCGGCTGGTTGCGTCGCATGGGCGCCGCGTTTTGGGTGTCGACGCCGTGGCTGGCGGCCAAATACGCTGCCAGCGCCCCACGGCTCGTGCCGCCGGCCCCGTTGCCGGAAAGGGACGCGACCGGGGCAGAGGGCAGGGGACGGTGCCTGTTTTACCACGGCACCGCCTCCCACAGGGCCGAGATCGCCTGGCTGCGGCCGCTGGTGGCCGGACTGGTTGCAGACGCGGCCGACCTGGAGGTAGAACTTGTGGGTGGCCGGGCGGTGGCGCGGCGGTATGCCGGGCTGCCCCGGGTGACGGTGGTACGTCCCCTGTCCTGGCCGGACTACTGCCGGTTCGGGCGGTGGCCTGGTCGGCGGGTCGGCTTGGCGCCGCAACTCCCAACCGCCTTCAACGCCGCCCGGTCCCACGTCAAATTTTTCGATATCACCCGGTCGGGAGCGGTCGGGGTCTATGCGGCCGGTTCGGCCTGTGCGGCCGTGGTCACCGACGGCCGGGACGGGCTGGTGGCGCCCATGGAGACAGCGGCGTGGCAGACGGCGGTTCGCCGGTTGTTGGCCGACGAACCACGCCGGCTGGCCATGCTGGCGGCGGCCCGCGAGACGTGCGCGCGGTTGTCGCTCGAGGCCCGGGCCGCGTGGGGCCTGGACCGTGTCATGGGGTGAAAAAATACTTAACAAGGCACTCTTGGGATGCTATCTGTGTAGGGTATAGCAATGCAATTGCAGCCGGAGTGTTTGCAGCGAGTGCAAAAGAATTCTATGCCGCATGTCATAGCTCCGCCGAAAATGTAGCGTGTTTTTTCCCCAGAAATTGGAAGCAAGCGTTCCGTTATGGCGGTCCGTATTGTTGGACAATCGGACAGCAGAAAATATGCCACGTACCGTGACTGCCGCCAAAAGGCAGTGAATATATCGGATTGTGCAGCCTTTTACCACATGGAAATATCTTTATGCTCCAATTGAAGAATCTTGTCCTTGGTTCCGCCAAGGCCGTCCAGGATTTTTTTACGATCAAGACGGAGATCGGCGGCGGCATGCACCCCAAAGCGGCCCAGTTGTGGGCGTATCTCCTTTCGATCCAGAACGGTCATGGCATTGAGGGCGACTGTCTGGAGATTGGCTGTTTCAAGGGGTGGGGTTCCTATCTGCCGGCCCGCCTGAGTCAGCCCCATCAAAAGGTCGTGTTGGTTGATATTGCCCAGCATCACCTGAACTGGTCCAAGGACTTTCTGCTGGAGCAGAAGGTGGCCAGCGCCGAGAGGATCGAGTCCGTCCTGGTCGATTCGGCCGCCGGGCTCGGCCTGCGGGAGCATCTGCCGGCAACCCGCCGCCTGCGCTGGATTCATGTGGATGGCGAGCACTCCTACATGGCGGTTTGGGCGGATCTGGACTCGGTCGCCCTCTATGCCGAGCGGGACGCCGTCATCTGTGTCGACGACGTGGATCATCCCCTGGCTCCCGGCATCAACGACGCCATGCTCGATTGGCTGCGTCGCAACAAAGGTTGGCGCCTGCTGGCCCGAGGCTTCAACAAGGCCTATATCGTCTCCAGCCGGGCGAATATCCGCTGGTTTGACTATCTGAGTTTTCTGCCGGACGTCTTTGAGCGCTACTACGAATCGAGCATTTTGCTCGCCTCCCAGACGGGCAGCGCGGATACGCCGTATTATTCCTATGGGAATCCCTTCGACGCCAACAAGTATCTTCGGGTCAATAATACCGCGCCCGCACTCGAGGATTATGAAGGCTACAATCCTCGCTCTTTTCTGATCGGGGAATCCCGGCGGCCGAGCCTGCTCGTGTTCGGCAACTGCCAGATGGGCGTCCTGCACGGGGCGCTGGTGCAGGCCGCCTCCCTGTGCGGCTTTGACGTGGAATTCAAGTTCGTCCGGGACGTGCAGGACATGACGCAGGACGACGTCGAGCCCATGCGGGCGGCGGCGTCGGCCTCGGTGGGCCTGGTCTGTCAGAAGGTGGCCGGCGACAAGTTCTACATCCGCACCGATGAATTCGATCCCCTGGTGCGCACGCCCCTGCGGATTATCGTGCCTTCCATGCACTTCAACGCCTATTGGCCCAATCACGCCGACCTGCAGATGACCCCGGACTCGGCCCAGTGCATGCCGACGGATTCGCTGATTTACCTGGGCGTGGTCCGGGGCATGTCCGACGAGGGGATCGCCAAGTTGCTCGGCCGGTCCGACCTGTATGCGGCGCCGCAGATCAAGGGCTGGGTCCAGCAGGCCCTGGATCGGTTGCGCGCCCGCGAAAGTCAAAACGACGTCTCGGTTCTGCTGTCGGATTTCCTCGCCGGGCAGGCCTTGGACAGGCGGCTGTTTTACCTGTTCAATCATCCGGTCAAGGCCGTGCTCGACCACATCCTGCGCGGCGTGCTGCGGGAGTTGGCCAAGATATTCACGCCGCGGCGGCTCGACGTCTACGACAAGATCCAGCGTGGCGAGCTGCTGGTCGGCTTCGACATGTCGGCCGTCGATTTCATGGATATCCTGCCCCTGCCGAGCGTTGCGGCTGCCCTGGGCTGGAAGCGGGACGAGGATCCGGCCGTTTACAAGTATTTCCGTCCGCGCTGGACCCACGGCGTGCACCGGATTTCTTCCGTGGCGGACGAGATCCGATCCGTGCGCGAACGGCTGGCCCGGCTCAGCGAGACCCAGAAGGCGTTCAATATGGAACAGATCAAGACAACCTCCCTGCAGCCGAATCTGACGTGGTAAGCCCTATGCAGCATCACAACCTCCCGCCTGAGGTTTTTTGGCGGCATCTGCGAATCACCGAGTCGATAATCCCCCTGGCCAAGGACGCCGTGGGCACGAAGAACGCCGTGGGCGCTTTGGTGGTCCAGCATTTTGACCAGTGTAACTGAGGCTCCCGCCGGGCGGTCGGTTGGAGGACGGTTGGCAACATCGGACCGGAAGCGGCCGGCAGGGCTGTGGCATGTCGTCCGGCGACTGACGCGGTTTTTCGCCCGGACGCCCGGAACGGCCGCTGCCGTCCCGGCGGAAAAGGACCGTCTGGTCGGACTGCACAGCATTTATCCGCTCCGGTTCGCTCCGACCGCCCTTGAGGAGCAGGCGGTGCAGGGGGCCGGCCTGCCCGGTGTCTGTCCGGTGTGCGGCCGGCAGACGGTCTTTGACTTTCCCCCCGACTACGCGCGGACCATGGGCGATGCCCTCGACGGTTTGGGCCAGGAGCGGGCCACCGTGGCCCCCGGCGCTTTCCTGCTGCGGGAAACCGGGCCCTGCCGCCAGTGCGGTGCCGTCAACCGCGAACGGCAGGTCGCCTATTTTCTGAATGCCACCTACGGGTTGAGCCGGCCGATCCGTTTTCCCGACAACGGGTTCACCCTGCTCAACGGGGAAGCCTCCGGGGTGCTGCACGCCCACTTGGCCCGCAACAAAGGCTATCGGTGCAGCGAGTTCTTTGGCCCCGGCCACGCCCCCGGCGAACTGGTCAACGGCGTGCGGCACGAGGATTTCCAGGCCCTGTCCCTGCCCGACAACAGCCTTGATCTGGTCATCACCCGGGACGTCTTCGAACATATTCCCGATCCCTACCAAGCCCATCGGGAAGTCTGGCGCGTCCTGAAACCCGGAGGACGTCACGTCTTCACCGTGCCCTTCTACGACCAGGCGTTCGAGGACGAAGTCCGGGCCTGCCGGGATGCGGACGGACAGACCCGGTTCCTGCTGCCGCCCCTGTACCATCTCAATCCCGTGGATCCGGCGGGCGGCAGTCTGGTCTACACGATTTTTTCCCTGGAAACCTTGCTCAAGCTCAGCCGTTTGGGCTTTCTGCCCCGCCTGTGGCATCTCTACGATCCCCAGGCCGGTATCCTTGGCCCCAACGCCTTGGTACTTGAGGCCTGCAAACTGGCGGGCACCTAAATCGGCCCAGCGCGAGTTGCGGGTTCTCAATGAAGCGCTTACTGGTTTTCGAGCCGGGGAAATGGCGGCGCACGACGGACAGCGCGGAAACGCCACAACATCGTTGCAAGGGGATTCTTCTGCCCGTCCGGGGCGGTTGAAGGGAGGCGGTTTGCCAGTGCGCAAGTTTTGGGGCATGAGACGTGAAATGCGATTTTCCCGACCGGCACCATCCGGTGCCAGATCCGCGGTGACCCAGTATCCCCTGCCGCCCGGGTATCCCTTTCCCGACGTTTTTACCGGCATCTCCGGCCGGGATGCCATGCTGCATGCCGGGGTGTCGCGGCAGTATTACGACGTGGGTCTGTCGGCCGTGCGCTGCCTGGAAACCGGGCTGGCCCTGGCCGGCCGGTCGCCCGACTCGGTGCGATCGATTTTGGACTTGCCCTGCGGCCACGGCCGGGTGGCCCGGGTGCTGCGGGCGCGCTTTCCCCAGGCGGAGCTCACGGTGTGCGACATTGATCGCGACGGGGTGGATTTCTGCGCCACGCATTTCCGGGCCACCGGGTTTTATTCCCAGCGCGATTTCCGGCGGGTGCGTTGCGCCGGGTCGTTCGACCTGATCTGGGTTGGCTCGTTGATCAGCCACTTGCCGCGTCCGGCCACCGAGCGGTTCCTGTCCTGCATTTGTCCCTGGCTCGCCCCGGGCGGGGTGCTCGTGTGCAGCAGCCACGGTTCCGCCGTGGCCGCCTGGATTCGGGATGGTTTGACCGATGGCCGCCATCATATGCCGGCCGGACCGGTTCGCCGGGCCCTGGTGGACCTGATCGAGACGGGCTACGGTTTTTTTCCGCACCGCCACAAGGGCTGGCGCCGTCTGGGCGACCTGCGTGACCTGCTGGCCCCGGAGCTGTCCTATGGCACCGCCCTGATCGGGCGCAGCTTCTTCGAGACGCTCGCGCTGCCGGCGCCGTGGCGTGTGCTCGGCTATCTGGAGCGGGCCTGGGCCGATTTTCAGGACATCGTCGTGATAGGGAACGAACCGGTTGGGCTGATGCCGTGACGGCGTCCGGCACCGGCCCGAGAGACACCATGGCGCGAGACGAGACACTGCTGGCTGGGGCGGGGGCCGACCGGGTGGAGAACCTGGAACAGGCCTTGTGGCGGGCCGAACGTCGGGCCGAGGCGGCCGAGGCGACGATTGCCCGTCTGGAGGAAGAACACGCGGGGCAGCTTTGGGCTCGGAAGGTCCTGGTCCGGGAGCAGCAGGCCGACCGCGAGGCCGTGGAACGCCTGCGCCATCAGGTCGAAGCGCTCACGGAGCGGCTGGAGGCGGCCCAAACGACCCTGGCACAGCTGCGCGACCGGCTTTTTACCGGTCTCATCCGTCTCGAAAGCATCCAGAAGGAACGGCTCGGCCTGTCGCGTCTGCTCGGGCGGATGGTGCAGTCCCTGCTCGGCTGCCGTCCCGAGGACCGGCCGTCCCGGTGGCGGTTTTCCCGCAGCGTCAGGAAACTGGCCGCCAGCGGGCTGGTGGATGCGGACTGGTACAACCGGAGATATCCTGACGTGGTCTCTGCGGGGATGGACCCGGTGCGGCACTACCTGCGTCACGGCAGCGGGGAAGGTCGCGATCCCCGGGCGCCGGCCGGCGATTCCGGTCCGACGGCGAATCCGATCGCAACGGAAAAACCCTGAAGCGGAGAAGGCGGGCACACCCTGGGCCCGTGTAACAGCGACAAGCCGCCCATGCATGCCGGGCGCGGGACCCGACCCACGCCGGCAACTTCCATTGCGTCTGGGGCAACGCCCCCTCTCTCTTTCCGCGAACGCCCCAACGGCAGCCTGTTCAAACCGGCCTTGCAGGGCGCGCCTCGCGCAACGCAGCCAGCACTTCCGCCCCCAGTTCTTCGGGGAGCAAATTGCGTTCCGGGCCGGGGATGCCGCCCCGGCTGTCCCAAAGGAACCAGTCCGTGGCCGTGGGATCGGCAAGCCCTGGCCGGCCCACGCCGGGTAACCCGGCCACGTGGTCGCCGTAGCCGCACAGGATCGCCGGCCGGTCGAGACCGGAAAGACCCCGGGCCAGGTCGCCGAACAGCGCGTCCATGTGGGCCAAATGCCACAGGTAGACGGACAGGGGATCGGACCGGGCGGGTTTCGGATCGCGGCAGCACCGCAGTCGGTCGGCCGTCCACGGGCCGTGGGCCTCGATGGTGATGGCGAACACGAATTGCGGCCCGGCGCTGGCCGCCAGCCGGTCGAGAATGCGGGCGCCGAGCGCCGCATCGCTGACGTAGGGACCGCAGCGCGGCGCGTCGGCGAAGTGGGGCAGGCTTTCGAAGGTCTCGAACCCCAGGCGTGGGATGACTTGGTCGCGCCGGAAAAAGGTCGCCGGAAACGGGTGCAGGCAGGTGGTACGGTAACCGCTCGCCCGCAGGGTCCGGGCCAGGGAGGCCGTGGGCTGGCGCGAGGCCGTGGCATAGGGGTTGAATGCGTCGGTGCCGAGATCGCCCGGCCCGAGGCCGGTCAACACGGAAAATTCCGTGCGCATGGTGTAGGCGCCGTGGGTCGGGACCAGGAACCGTCCGCCCTGGCCGTCCGCCCGCAGTCGGTCCAGGTGGGCGAGCACGTCCGCCGGCACGGCGGCCAGATGTCGCCGGATATCGAAAAAGGATTCGGCCTGGACCAGCACGAGGTGCGGAGCCGGTTCCCGGATCGCCACCGGTTGCGGCCGGGGAAGGTCCGATCCGGCCGGGGGCAGACCGGGATGGCCGTCCCGGCCCCGGACATGGGCATGCCACAGGCCGTGGCCGAGCATGGAGGCGAACAGACCCAATCGGGCGAAATCCGCCTTGGCCGCGAGGGTCGGCCCCAGCCGGGCGATGCGGGACAAGGCCCGATCCCGGCCGGCCGGCCGCAACAGCCCGCGCAGCCGGATCCAGGCTGTGGCCGTTCCCCCGGCCGTCGCCGCCAGCACTGCCAATCTGAGCCAGGCCGCGCCGGGCGGTTCGACCAGCCACAGCCCGGCCAGGCCCAGTCCCACCACCGCCCCGCCGGCCACGACCGGTGCCGGAAACAGATACGGCACGTAGAACCGGGGATAGCGCACCACCTGCCCGAGCAGGAGAAAGTCTAAAAATACGATCGGTTCGTGGAAAAAGCGTTCCTTGAGCCGATTGAGCACGAAAAGCAGCCCGGCTCCGCCGGCCATGCACAGCCCGGACAGCAGCGGCCGGCCCGTGGCCGCGAGCAGCAGTCCGTAGCCGACAGCGGTGACTGCCGCCGGCAGGCCGTCGATGTAGGGATCAAGCCCCCGGCCGGCCATGGCCACGGCATCGCGGCGGTGCAGCCACACGGCACAGCCGACGGCGAAAAAAAGCGGGAGGAGGACATGGAGGAAGGTCATGGGGATGGTCCTGCCGGCTTTTGCGTGGGGGCATTCAGCCCGGCAGAGCTGCTTCGGACAACGGTCCACGTCGCCGCGCCCCGTTTTTGCCGGCCAGGGCCCCACGGCTGCACCGTTGGTGCCCTGATGCCGTCAAAAGGTCAATGCCGGCCAGCCCCGCCTGGCGCGGCGGCACGAACCTCTCCGGAGGATACGGATGCCGTTTGGGGGACGACGCTGGTAGCGGATAAGCTGTTTACAAAATTTTTTTAAGGTATTAGGCTCTGACTTAGAAGTTAAAGTCCATCAGTCGTTTTTTCGGCAAAAAGAGACTTTCGACACTGTCTTTCGATGTTGCACTTTTTGAAAAAGCCATGAACGTCATCTAATGCTTTTCAGAAAAGTGCCAAACTTATTTGTGGAAAATTCCTGGGTCTGATTACAAGACCTTGCGTTAGAATAAAACATATAAGCGACAAGGTAAAGCCTGTTTACAGCGGCAATCATTCGCATAAAATACACGACAGAATTTTAAACTTGTTTTTGAACAACAAGGGATATTCAACCGACTCGATGATCGAGTATTCTCTCGGGAACTTCAAAACCGTTGATGGAATGCTGACAGCGATAAACACGAAGTAGTGTGCCTAGCTTGCGGGGAAAAGGGCATCCTCAGAGGAAATGGCCTTGCCTTGAATGGCCCCCGGGACGCGCTCCGGCGACCTCGGTCAGATTGAGCGGCAGGGTGGCGCCCGGGATGCAGCCGCGAGAAATGCAGACGCCCGCTGCAAACAAGAATTGGAGATAGACACGATGGATAAAGCCAAGTGGATGCAGCTCTTCACTGGAAGTGAAGGTGATATGTATATAGAAAGGTTTATACAAATGGTGTACAGTCAGTGGGTGCGCAGCGGTGATTTAGTCATCGATGGTGGCAGCGCCGATGGGCGTCACACCAGACCGCTGTCGGAGCTGGTTGGTACGCAGGGGATCACCTTAGCGGTCGAACCTTTGTATTTTATCTATAAATCTAGGCCCTGGGTGAAAAACTATAAATCGGACAACGTCATCATCGAAGAAAGTGCTTTATCCAATTTCGTCGGGGAATCGCATTTCAATTGTATAAAAGATAGCCCCGGCTATTCAGGCCTGAAAAGAGGCTACTGGTCGGCTGGGGAGACGGTGGAGGATATAACCGTCAGGGTCATCACGTTGGATGAGTTAATAAAAAAACATGCTTTGAAAGTAACCGCTCACAGGGTCTGGACAATTTTTAGTTAATGCACATAGTTGGCATATGGGGATAGCAGTGCCGGTGCGAACCTGCCTTACCACCGAAGTGGTGATGAACACCCCGTGGCCGATGCTGGGTTACGTTCATGTTCTGCACGGTGAAATCCAGGCGCTCAGGGAACGCATCGAGGTGCTCGAGGCCAAACTCAGCGCAGATTCCACGAATTCCAACA
>Ga0268263_1001573_pt1 | contig 19068 bp, 12 predicted proteins | sample Biomet5_FD_190358 | JGI IMG/M metagenome (GOLD analysis project Ga0268263, IMG submission 190358) | Microbial communities from bioreactor (seeded with sewage sludge) at LBNL, California, USA - Biofuel metagenome 5 (SPAdes) (version 4) | ecosystem: Engineered > Bioreactor > Anaerobic >... | reverse complement strand
CTCGCCGGCGCGCCCATAGACTGCTTTGCGCCTGAGAGGAAGACTGCCTTGTTGGAACGCTTCAGCCCACCAGTACTGGTCGCTGTGGCGACCGCGCTGTGGTTCTTCGTCGACGGCGTGATCAAGATCTCGCATCAGGCCCCGGAGGGACGCCGCGCTGCGGTCGTCGTCCCTCGCTGGCAGACAGTCCTGACCAGGATCCGCGGAGTGGTGGCGATCCTCGCCGCGGTCGGAGTCGGAATCGGGTCGGTGCTCGGCTTCCTCGATCTCACACTCGGGGCCGTGTATCCGGCCCGTGAACTCGGCTGGGTCGTCTCGGCACTGGCGCTGTGGACCGCCGTGGAGTCGCTGCGGCCACGGCTGCGTCCGGTGCGGATCATCGTGTCCATCCTCGGCTTCGCCCTGGCGGTGTTCTACCTCGGCTTCCGCTGAGCGAGGACTTCTCAGCCTGCAGTAGCGGTCGTATCGTTCCCAGTAGCCGCCAGCCTTCGCCGGAGCATCATGAACAGTAGCGAGGAACCACCCCGCGACGCGTCGGGAGACTTTGTTGCGCCCGCGGCTCCATCGACACCTCCCGATCCCGGCTGGACCGCATCGCCTCCCGCTGGCAACTGGGCCGCTCCGGCGCCCACTGACAGCTGGACCGAACCGCCTCCCCCCAGCAACTGGACCGCCCCGCCTCCCGCTGCACGCCCCGAACCATGGCCGGATCCAACTCCGGACGGGGTTGTCCCGCCCTGGCCGGCCCCGAGCGAGTACAGGTACCCGTCCGCACCAGCCGGGTACCGGCATCCGGCGTCCGTTGCGGGGCCGCCGCCGAGCTATCCGTCAGCCGGGGACCGCCAGCCGAGCTACCCTCCGCCGAACTATCCACCCCCCGGCTATCCCCCACCGGGCTACCCCCCACCGGGTTACCCGCAGGCGGGCTATGCCGCCCCACCACCGGCGGCCGGCCAACGGTTCGCGCCAGACGGCTACGGCCCACTCACCCCCACCCCCGCACCCCAGCGGCGAGGCCATGGCGGCTGGGTCGTGGCCGCAGCCACGGCAATCGCTGCCGGAGCCTTGACCGGCCTGATGGCCACTCCGGTGGGCACGCTGCCGTCACTGCCCGGACCGACGCCGACCCGGACCTCCGCCAGCCCGTCCACAACTCCGACACCGGCCCCCAAGCCGGAGGACCTCCTGAAGAAGAGCGCGATCTACTCGCTGACGGTGACCGGCTCCTGCCCGAGCCAACGCATCCCCTCGTCCTGGAATGGGTTCCAGGACCAGGTCAAGGCTCTGGTCGACTGCGAGAACGCCGCCTGGAGAAAGAGCCTGGCGAAGACCTCGATCAGCTTCACCAAGCCGAAGGTCAAGTTCTACGCCAAGTCCACCGACAGCCCCTGCGGCCACCTCGACACCACCTTCCCGGCCAGCTACTGCTCCGGCGACCAGACCATCTACTTCTCTCGCGCCTCCTATCAGCAGGGGCGTTACTACCGGCTGTCGGTCTCGGAGTTCGTGTTCCACGAGTACGCCCATCACATTCAGGAGCTGGCCGGGATCTTCGATGCGTCGCTCACCCTGAAAGAGGCCGACGACGTCACCGAGCGCAGGATCGAGTTGCAGGCGCACTGCATGGCCCACTACCGGCTCACCCACGCCGGCCTCAGGTTCAGCTCCGATGACCGCGACGACATCGAGTATCAACTCGGCTACTCCGCCGATGCGAAGGGGCACGGCAGTGCCAAGGCTGGACGGCGTTGGGGCGAGGCCGGTCTGGACGGAAAGAACATCGGGGCCTGCAACACCTGGAAGGCCAAGGCGTCCTTGGTGAAGTGACCACGGACGCAAATCGGATTGGCTAGGCTCGCCGAAGTGAGCGTGCTGCCCTTCGAGTTGTTCATGCTGTTCGTGGTCATCGCACTGATCGTGCTGTTGTTCGTCCCGACGATCATCCGCTCGGCGACAGCGCTTCGCCGGGCCTCACGGATCGCGAACTCGCCCGAGCGCAGCGCCGAGGCGACGATCCTGAGCAAGCGCGTCGAGGTGAGCGCCATCGATCGGGGTAAGCCCGAGCAACGCCACTTCGCCACTTTTCAGTTCCCCAGCGGCGAGCGCGTCGAGTTCGAACTCACCGGGCACCAGTTCGGCCTGCTCGCCGAGGCGGATCAGGGAACCCTGACGTGGAAGGGCCCCCGCTATCTGGGCTTCACCCGGGAGATCATGCGCTGATCTGGCCGCCCGCAGCGATGGGAGAGTGATGCTGACCGCTGACGAACTGCTCGCCGGACCGCGGGGCCGGCGGTTCGTGCTGGAGTTCGCCATCGCCTGCGACCGCGCAGCGGCGGGCCCGGACGCCCCCAGCGAGCTGGCCTGGGCCGTCCTCGACTCGGGTCTGGGATTGCGGACGACCGATCTCCGGATCAGCACCGGAGATGTGCCCTACCAGCCGCGCTACCGGCGCTCCGATGTCGCTCGGCTGCTCTTGGCGACCCGACTCGTCCCCGCCGAAGGCGAGCTGTTGACCGCTGCCCTGCGCGGCACGGTCGGCGCGGCCATGTACTGGCAGCCGCCGGACGCGACCGACCAGCTGATCGCCGCCGCCGACCTCCGGGAGGCACTGCGTCCGATCGCCGAGCACCTGGTGAGCTTCCCGGCGGTTCAGGATGGGGATCGTCGGCTACGTCGCGACGATCAGTGGCTGCTGCACTGGCGGGAAGCCGGTCCGCCGTCTCGACCGCCGAGCCTGGCCCGGTGGCGCGAGGACATCCAGCAGGCCAACGAGCGCGCCGAGCGCGACCGCCAGCTCTATCCGGAGGAGAACTGGAGCGGCGAGTGGTGGTCGGCGCCTCCCTCCGGTTTGGCCAACACCACCCCTCGACTAGGCGGCGGCTGCCCCGCTGGGCTCGTCCTGATCGAGGATGAGCTCGGCTGGAGGCATGCCCGGGCACAGCAGGTCGTCCCCGACGAGTCGGCTCGGATCTACGAGATCAGCAGTCCGGACGACTGGGCGCACCTGTGCGCACAGTTTCCGCTCGAGGTGACCGGACGAGTGGGCGCCGACTGGCGCCAAGTCACCGGGCAGAGCCGAGATTGGGTGATCCCGGACTGGAGCCAGGTCGCCACCGACTTCGACGGCGTCCACCTCAGCGTGGGCGGCTATCTGAGGTCGGCAACCCGGGTCATCGAGGTCGGTGGCGCGGCGAGCATGATCGCCGGTTGGAGCCCAGACGTCACCTGGTGGCTGAACAACACCTTCACCCTCGTTGGCGAGCCGGAGCTCTGGCACCACAGCTTGGATGGCCTGCCGGTGCCCGGCTGAGCGAGCCGTTTGGCCGACCCACAGGCATGGTTGGGAATTGCTGCACTGGCTCGCGCTCGTCAGGCCACAACGCGCCGAAGGAGCCACCGTTGCGAGGGCAAATCGGCACACCGACGCTCTGACGGAACTCCACACCGACTTCGCCGCAACGATCTGCGCTCACACGGAAGCGACACTCCGGTGGTTCGCTGCGCTGGAGGGCTCGCTAGGGCAAAACGGACCAACCCATCACCGCCGGCCGCAGCGCGAGACAATCCCCGGGTGTTCCCGATGACCTCCCCGCACGCGCGACTGCGCGTCCAGGATCTGCTGCCCGCCGACCAGCCGACCAAGCCGCGTCCGCCGCAGCGCCGCTGGCGCTACTCCCCCGGTATCCGCGCGCTGGTATTCGTTGCCGGTCTGGTCGTGGCGACGGTGCTGGTGGTGCTGATCGGTCGGATGCCGATCATTGCGGAGGCCGCCGCAAGTAACTGGTGGCTGGTCCGACTGACCGAGCTCTTCGTCGTCCTCGCCGCCTACCTGGTGTTGCTGTGGATCGAACAGCGTCGTCCGCTGGAACTCAGCGTGCGCCGGATCGGTGGACTCGGCTGGGGGCTGCTTCTCGGCACCGGCCTGCTCTTGGCGGTGATTGGAGTCTTGTTCACGGTCGGCAGCTACCGGGTGGTCGGGGTGAACCCGTCCTATTCGATCGTGCCCGACCTGCTCTCGGTCGGACTGGTCGCGGCAGTCGCCGAGGAGATCGCCTTCCGCGGCGTCCTGCTTCGTCTGATCGAGGATGCCCTGGGCACCTGGGCTGCGATCGGCATCGGTGGGCTGAGCTTCGGCCTGGCTCACCTCAGCAACCAGGACGCGACCCTGTGGGGAGCGCTGGCGATCGCCCTCGAAGCCGGCCTGCTGTTCTCGGCTCTCTACGTGGTGACCCGCTCGCTGTGGTGGTGCATGGGGCTGCACTTCGCCTGGAATGTGCTGCAGGGGCCGGTCTTCGGCTCGGCAGTGTCCGGCTCGGGAACAGCGTCCGGCCTCCTCATCGCACAGTTCAGTGGGCCGGACTGGCTCACTGGCGGCAGCTTCGGCATCGAGTCGTCGGTGGTCTCGGTGGTGCTCCTCACTGCGGTGGGAGTGTGGCTGCTGTGGGTGATCCACCGGGAAGGAATCGCGGTCGCTCCCGGCTGGGTGCGACGCCGCCGACTACGGGACGAAGCGAGTTCAGCCTCGGCGGGCCAGGCAGACTAGGTCGTCGCGCTCCTCCCAGGACGCCTGCTGCACGAAGCCGGCGCGCTGGTAGAGCCGGATCACTGCCGTCCGCCACTGCCAGACGGTCAGCCGCGCTTCGCCGGGAATCACGGCAACCGCAGCGTCGAGCAGCTGCCGCCCCACACCCAGGCCACGCGCGGCCTCGCTCACGAACAGCCGCTTGATCTCGGATCCGCTGACCACCACGATTCCCACGGCAATGCCGTCGGCAATGGCTAGGAGAACCGACGCTTCGCCCAGTGCGGCTGCAGGATCGTCGATCTCGGCCTGATAGCGGGCCGGCAACGGATCAGGGCTGGCCCCGGGCAGGCCATGGGTGAGCTTCTCTGCTTCGGTACTGCGCAGGTATTGTCCCAACAGGGTCGCGCAGACCGCGGCGTCGGCGCCGTGCAGATCGGCCACTCGGATCATCACCACTGGCCCATTCTCGTCGGTGGTGCGGCTCGAGCGGACTGCGCCCAGCGCGCGGCGGTTGGGCACCGCCGAGATGCGCGGTCTAGGCTCAGCGCCATGTCGATCTCCCGCGAAGAGCTGATCTCGATCCTGGCCGAGGCCGACCCGGTCGGTCTGATCGCTGCCGGCGGGCCGGCGGACGAGTACGCGGCCGAGGCCGACGAGATCCTCAAGCTGCACGGTGTGCCGCAGCTCACCGAGATCACTGGCGTCTTCGCGGTCAGCTTCAGCGAACCCGGTGCCTGCAGCCGGGAGAAGGCCCGCTGGATCGCCGAAGAGATGGTCCGACGGGCTGGCTGAGACTCGGCCCAGGTTCACTCGCGGAGAAACCCGCGCGATCCCTGGACAAGACCGCTGGACGGCTTCGCCACCGGTGAGCCGCCGAGGCGCCGTTCGGGCACGCCGGCCAACGGCTGCACACCTGGATGATGGCCACCCAGTACTGCGGCCCGGACGGGTCAGCCGGCATCGACAACGCCTTCGCCCAGCCGCACGGCCCGGGCATCGGCGCCGAGATCATGGGCTCGAACAAGTTCGGCCCGCCGGGCTGGCAGGATGATCCGGACTGGACCGGCTGGTGGGGCGAGAACCCGCGCTTCCACACCCCGACCTTCGTACTGACTCACCGCCCGCATCCCCCGATCGAGCTGGACGGCGGGACCACCTTCCACTTCCTCGACACCTCGCCTACCGAAGCCCTCGCCGTTGCTCGCAAAGCTGCCGGACGCCTGGACGTCCGGATCGGCGGCGGTCCGAGCATGGCAGCACCCAGGATCACTAGCGCCGTCACGGCCCGACAGACCAACGCAGTACCACGAAGATCACTACGTTGGCCGCAGCGTCCTCGAGGAAGTCGACACTGTCGGCGAACAGCGCCACCGAATCCGCACACCTCGCTGCTCTGCATCAGTCATGTCGATCGCAACCAGTGCAGAAGTGAGCGGGACCCCGAGGAGATTGTCCTCCTCGGGGTCCCGCACTACCGCGCGTCGACCTGGGTCAGCGAGCCGGGTTCTCGCCCTGCTGCTCGCGCGAGCGACGGAGCCTGCCGAAGGCGATCAGCCCAGCGCCCAACGGAACGAGCAGCAACGCCATCAGCAGCAATGGAGTGGGCGTCGCACCAGTGAACGCCAGGTTCCCCGGACCCGGAGGCGGATCCACCGGGAGGTGCGTCGTGGGATGCTCAGTGCAGTTGGTCGACTGAGCGTCACACACCGGGTCATCGCCGGTGACCACGACGACGTTGCGCAGCACGCTGTCACCTTGGGCAGCATCCGGCTTCACCGTCACCGTGTAGACGACCGTGATCGCAGCGGCCGGCGTGATCGTTCCCGTGACTCGGAGCTTCGACCCGTCGAGTGCGACTTCGAGCGATGAGTCGCTGGAAGTGGGCTTCCCCGTGATCTTCGCATCGTCCAGGACACCGGATAGCACATCGGTGTAATCCACCGAGCCGATGGCCTCGCCCGCATTGGTGAACGTCAGCGTGTAGGTCACCTCATCACCGGCGGCGACCGCAGTCCCGGACTCCGGATCCGCGGACTTCACAACAGCCACCGCCGACAGCGGCGTCACCGTGCAGTCCGTGGCCTCGTCCGCGCAGGTCGAGGGCGGGCTCTGATTCTCGCCGACCAGGAAATTGTCCGCCGTGTTGTTCCCACGATGGCTCGCGTCGTTGACGGTGGCCGTATAGGACACCGTCGCCGTGCGTCCGCCGGCGAGTTCTCCACCGATGTGGAACCGCCCGTCGGTAACGGCACCGACCGCAACCGAAGAGGTGTCCGAAGCGGGCACCGAGGTGAGCGTCGCGTCATCCAACACGTCGGCGAGCACGTCGTCACGCGAGATCGGAGCCGTGGCGGCACCCGTGCTCTTGATCGTGATCGTGTACGTCAACACCGTGCCGGTTCCGATGAGCGTATCTGACGCAGCGACGGACTTCGCGTAGGTCACTGCGGCGATCGGAGTGCTGGTGCAGTTCGGCATGGCGGCGTCGGCCGGCGTGCAGGTCGGCGACTCGGGCACCGTCGGCGGATCGGCGGGATCGTTCGACATCAGGTAGTTCGCGGCGATGTCGTCCCCACGGCTTCCATCGGCTTTGACCTTCACCTGGTAGGTGACGGTCGCCTCGGCGTTCACTCCCACGCTTCCGGTGATGGCGATCGTGTTGCCCGAACGCACCGCGGTCAGTCCGCCGGACGCCACAGGTTCAGCCGTGACTGTCGCGTCGTCCAGCACGTGGTCCAGCAGGTCTACCGAATCCACCTTCGCGGCCGCCGCTCCGTCATTGGCGAAGTGCAGCGTGTAGGTCAGGACGCTGCCTGCGACAGCAGGCGAGTCGGAGGACTCGACGGTCTTCCACTGCGCCAGATGAGCGCCCGGCACACCGACGGTCGCGCACGCGTCCGCCTCTGCCGCCTCGGAGTCGGGGACGCATGCCGTGTTGACCAGCCTTGCGTCACCAGCACCTGTGTAGATCACCGAGTAGGTGATCGTCGAGCTCTCGCCAGAGGCGAGAACGCCCTGCCAGGAAAGCTTCGGCGCAGCGTATGCGGTCGTTCCCGCTGAGGCATTCGCGGCCCCATCGAATGTCGCGTCGTCCAGAACGCGGGTGAGGTCGTCGACAGCGGTCGCCGGGTGATCCGCGGTGTAGTCGCCGGGGCCGACGTTGGTGATCGTGACCGTGTAGCCGATGCTGTTGCCGACGGCCGGCAGTTCGGTTCGATCAGCGACCTTCGTGATGGCTAGCCTGGGCAACTCGAAAGTCGTGGCCGCGCACGGCTCATCCGTCGTCGGGTCCGTCGTCGCCCCAGCGGCACCATCACACTTCGGAGTCACGTGCTTCGTGGGGTCGTCCGGGGCCCAGGCGATGTTCCTCGCGGAGCCATCACCGCCGGCGATGACCTTCACCGTGTAGTTGAGTGTGACGCTCTTGCCCACAGCGAGCGCTCCGGTCCAGGACAGCAACGGCGTGGAGTAGGAAACCGATCCCGGCTGATCGGCGGCCGCGTCACCGTTGTAGGCGGCATCATCGAGCACGCCGGAAAGGTCGTCGAAGACGACGGCCGGAGCAGCCTCGGTGTAGTCCGCGGTGCCCGTGTTGGTGGCCGTGACCGTGTAGGTGACGGTGTCGCCGACTCGGGTCTCAGCCGTCGCGTCGCTGGTCTTGGTGATCTGCAGCTCCGGCTCACTGTAGAACTCGACCTTCGCACAGGCCGGGCTATCGAGCCCGATCTGGTTGGAGATGTTCTCCGCGCAGTTCTCATAGGTCACCGGGGACGGGTCCGCACCCCGCGGCGTGTCGGACGTCACATCGACCGTGATCGTGCAGGACTCCTCCCCCGCATCCAAGGATCCGTTCGTGATGCCGATCGCGGACGCGCCCGCAGAGGTGGACACGGTCGCATCGCAGGTGCCGCCGATGTTCGGCTCGTCAGCGACCACAAGTCCGTCGGCAAGAGTGTCGGTGAACTGCCACCCAGCGACCGCGGGGGCGGCCGTTGTGGCGGTGACCGTGAACGTCAATGTCGAGACGCCACCGACCGGAACCGATGCGGGGCTGAAGGACTTGTCCAACTGCGGCGTCACGTCGACGACCCGTACGTCGTCGATCGCGAAGTCATTGCCGTTTCCGTCGGTCGAGTCCGTGGCATTGCGCAGGAGGATTCCCAGTGACGAGCCGTCGAGCAGGATCGACCGCTGCGAGAACAGCGTGCCTCCATAGATGGGGCCGGTACTGATGTCGGTTGTGCTTCCGATCACTTGACCCTGCGTGCACGGGTTGAGCGGGGTGGTGGTGAGTGGCGTCTCGACCGCATCCTCATTCACAGCGAAGAACTCGAGATTCGCTTGGCTGCGGCCACATGTTGTCGCTGCAGCATTGACGGAGAATGTCACGAACCTGTTCGGTGACGCGAGCGGGATGAGGCTGTCGGTCTGGAACACAACCTCGCCGCTCGGGGCTCGCGAGTTCGCGAGTTCAGCGAGACCGGAGTTGGTTTGAGGATCGCCACCGTTCAGGGCCGAGATGGCACTGACCATCTGCCGCACGGTGTTCTGAAAGCTCAGTCGACGCGACTCGCTTCCGAAATCCGCCACCGTGCAGTCTGTGCTGTTCGTCGGCGTGGATTTGCTCGTCACGAATCCATTGCACTCGGCCCTGTTGGACCAGAAGTCCGAGGCGGAGTAGCCGATTCCGGTTACAGAATCGTAGTCGACGATACTCAGATTCTGGCCGGAAGCGTTCTCAAAGTCCTCGTGGTAGACCACCGTCGGATCACCGGGCACACCCGGCGATCCGGGAACGGCCAGCGCGGGGCTCGCCCCCAACAGAGACACGACGCCCACCGTCCCTGCGATCAGCGCGCCAGAGAGCACGGCGGCCAGAGCTCGGAATGATCGCGTCAGGCGGGTTTCTCCTCCCCCGCGGACTCGGACCCGTTCTCGTCTTCCTTCTTGCACCACAGTTTCTCCCTGCTTCCATCCGTTGAACGACACCGCCGTGCGGCAGGGCCCGCGGCCTGGCAACTCCAGAGCGCGATGTGGCGCGGAGTAGCGTCAGGACACATTCCGGCGGATCGCGGTTCGGGAGTGGGGATCGGCTCAGATTTGCTCGGTAGCCCGTCCCCACCGCTCGCCCTTATGAAAGCGGTCCGAGCACGGGGAGTTCCACCAAATGCGAGGAGATACCCCCGGGGATACCCCTCGAGTGGCGGGCGTAGCCGCTCCTGCCCAGGTGGACCCTGGCTCCTTCATCCGAACCGGGACTGCCGGGTGCAGTCCGTTTGCCCCGCGGAGCTCTGAGCCCTCAGCAACGGCTCAGGGGCGAGACAGCCAGGAAGAAGCAGGCAGCTCGACGCAGAATCTGAGCTCCGGCAGATACGCTCGACGCGATGCACGTCCGGGACGCTGCAGGGGCATGCTTCACCCAGCACGGGAGTAGACGTTGAACCAAGAGAGCGACCAGGGCCGGATCCTCACGGCAGGCATGACTGTGGAGGACATGTTCCTTGAGCGTTGGTACTGCATCGAGCCGGGTGACGCTCAGGCGGTGCTCGATGTCGTGAGCAGAATGACTGATCGAGAGCTCCTGGATCGGCCGCACTTGCTCACCGGTGCGGTGATTGCCACCGACCTCCTCGGCCCAGCAGAATCGCAGCACGGAGGCGACCGCGCCGAGTTGCTGGAGCGCTACAGCCACATCGCCGACGCAGCCGGGCAGCTCGCGGCGAACTCCGACGGCTGGAGCACAACCACAGGCAGCTGCGGAGCGACCCGCCGGTGGCTGCTGATCCGGATGATTGCCGCGCGGTGGCGTGGGGACTTCAATCAGGCGTCGGCACTCTCCGAGAGGCTGGCTCCCCTCGCTGCACATACCGGAATTCGGGAGCTGGCCTTTCCCGATGCCCGCGACGAGTTGGCCCGCCCCGGGCAGGTATCCCTCCAGCGAGGCCTGACGGCACTGCTCGCCGGGAACACCGACTCCGCGATGAGACTGTTCACCAAAGCCCATCGCGACGGCGGACAGGCTCCCTACCGCCACTTTGCCGGCGTGAACGCCTCCGCCAACGCCGCGATGCTCTCGGCAATCGAAGGCCATGACGATACAGCCGAGAAGTGGCTGGAACGCGTCGGAGATCCTGCTGCCCTGCCCGCCTGGTGCAGGGACCTGACCACCCTCGGCGCCACGATCGCTTCGACCGTGTTGGCAACTGACGTGCTCGACCTCGATACCGCATCACGACACGCAGACCATCTCGTGCGAGCGGGCGATCAGTTCGAGCTCTGGCCGTTCCAGCTCTATGCCCTGACGCAGTATGACCTCGCGCGCAAGGAGCCGATCTTGGCTTACCAGCGTCTCAAGCAGGTCGGCTTCGAACGCGGTATCAACATTGCGGTGCACCCGATCGCCGACCACATCGTCTTCCGCGCATATCTCGACGCGCTCGTCGCGGGTGGGGAGGGCGGTATCGCCCTCAGACTGGCAGAAGATCTCGGCAATCCGCTCCGCTCGCTGGTTCCCGTCGCCCGCACGCACTTGCTCGCAGGCAACGAGATCGGCGCAGCACGAGTCTCGGCCCGCGCCATGCGCCGCGTCCTGATCCCGATCCGAGATATGTGGGAGGCAGCTGTCATCCACGCCATCGCTCGGATGCGACTGGGCGACAGCGACGCAGCGCTGCGCTCGTTCAGCATCGTGACGGCCGGTGCGCCCGCCTCGCTTCCCTCGATCCTCGCCCGACAACGCGCACAAGACGTTCACGACCTCTACTCCCTGGCGGGGCTGGAATACTCATCGCGCGCCGAACATATGGAACCGGTCGCCGTCGATGTCCCCGCGCTCACCTCACGCGAGAGGGCTGTGCTGCAGCATCTCGTCGACGGACGGACATCCGCCGAGATCGCAGAGAAGGACTTCACCTCGTTGCACACCGTGAAGACCCACATCAAGCGGATCTACAAGAAGCTCGGCGTCTCCAGCCGCGCGGCGGCTGTCGCGATTGCCAACCAGCAGGGCCTCGTCCGTTGGCACCACAACGACGGACTCCCGCACAGCCCGGTGTGAGCGAGCGCGTCAGGCGACGGAGACGCGACGCCTCAGCTCGAGAACCTCGAGGCGGAACGACCGTTCGCAGGGCACTTGCGCGACGTCCTGACCGCCGACCTCATCATCCTCCGCGGCGGTGTCCGTCTCTGGCACGGCCTGGAGGGCATCGAAACCCGCTTCGAGGTCGAGTTGGTCCCTCGCCCAGCGGAGTCACCCACCTCACCTTCACTCGACGCGGGCGCTGACTCAAGCCTCGCGGAGGACTCTGCCCCGAGACGACCGGATTTGCGGCCTCGATCAGCCGATCCAGCCTCCTGCGGTGTGTTCTCGGCACCGACCAGCACACATCGCGTCATGGAACGACCTCAGCGACAACCTCGTCCCAGGTGACAGCCCGGGATGAATCGTCAATCGCTGAAGCGGAACTCGACGACATCGCCAGCTGCGTACCGGAGGGCCGTTACCTTCCCGTCCGGGCTGGCCAGCAGCCGGGCCCCGCCAACCCCGACCGCTCAGCCGATCCGCTAGATGACACCCTGCGCGGCCATAGCGTCGGCAACCTTGACGAAGGCCGCACAGTTGGCACCGACCACGTAGTTGCCCGGGTGGCCATAGCGCTCCGCGGCCTCAAAGGCCGCTGCGTGCATTGAGCGCATGATGTCGTGCAGCTTCGCCTCGGAATCGTCGAAGCTCCAGCGCTGACGGGCCGCATTCTGGCTCATCTCGAGGGCAGAAGTGGCCACGCCGCCGGCATTGGCCGCCTTGCCCGGGGCGAACAGCACCCCAGCCTGCTGGAACACGTCGACTGCTTCAGGCAGCGAGGGCATGTTGGCACCCTCAGCGACAGCGCGGACGCCGTTCGAGACCAGCGTGGCTGCGTCGTTGGCGTCGATCTCGTTCTGAGTCGCACAGGGCAGCGCGATCTCCGCCGGGACCTCCCAGACTCTCCGTCCCGGGACGAACCGGGCTGTCGGACGCCGCTCGGCGTAGGCCGCGATCCGCAACCGCTCGACCTCCTTCACCTGCTTGAGCACGTCGACATCGATGCCAGCGTCATCGACCACATAGCCGCTGGAGTCGGACGCTGTGATCGGCAAAGCCCCGACCTGCAATGCCTTCTCGATCGCGTAGATCGCGACATTGCCCGAGCCTGACACCAACACCCGGCGACCTTCGATGGAGTCACCGCGAACCCCAAGCATCTCCTGGACGAAGTAGACGGTGCCGTAGCCAGTCGCCTCGGTGCGAACCTCTGCTCCACCCCAGCCTGTGCCCTTGCCGGTGAACATTCCCGACTCATGACGGTTGGTGACCTTGCGGTACTGGCCGAACAGGTAGCCCACCTCACGCGCACCGACGCCGATGTCGCCGGCAGGCACATCTGTGTGCTCGCCCAGGTGCCGATAGAGCTCGTTCATGAATGCCTGGCAGAACCTCATCACCTCGGCATCCGATCGCCCCTGCGGATTGAAGTCGGACCCGCCTTTGGCACCGCCAATGCCCTGCGCCGTCAGAGCATTCTTGAAGATCTGCTCGAAGCCGAGGAATTTGATGATCGAGCTGTTCACTGACGGATGGAACCGCAATCCACCCTTGAACGGGCCCAGGACCGAGGAGAACTGCACCCGGTAGCCGCGGTTGACCTGCACCCGCCCGGCGTCGTCAACCCACGGAACTCGGAAGATGATCTGCCGCTCTGGCTCCACGAGCCGCTCCAGGATCCCATCCTGCAGATAGGCCGGCTCCTCCTCCAGCGCGGGCAGAATCGAGGCGAGCACCTCGTACACGGCCTGGTGGAATTCCCCGTCACCGGGGTTGCGACGCAATACCGATTCGAACGCCGGGCGTACCGACTCGGGGAGGGCGGTGGGGCTCAAGGTCATCGTTGCGGCAACCGTCATCGACCGTCACTTTCGGATCTGGGCGCCACTGTGCGCCAATCCGGCGAGTCTTGCATGACTCGCCGAGCACATCGGGCTGCGCCCCGATGGTGGACGTCCAGCTGACCAGAGGACACGACAGACCCACACCAGACCTGCGGTCGCGAGAACTCACCGCGCGCGGGCCATGTCGCAGCCGCGCTGTGTGCGCCGAGCGCTCAGACATTGAAGCGGAACTCCACTCCGTTGCAGCCCAGCAGTACCGTTCGCCGACTGCTTGCACTGCGATCGAGGCTCTTCCCGTTCAGCGTCTGGATGGCGGTGGTCGTCATCTGGGGTCGTCCGCGACGGCTTCAACCCCTGACCCCGCTCAGTCCACGACCAACGACTTCGCGACCGATTCCAGGTCTTCGTGCGAGAGCACTCGAAGGGCCCGCCCGCTGCCGAGCTCCCAGATCGAGAACCCGTCGTTGCCGTCGGGTGTGCCGTCCGACTTCCACCTACCCTCGGTCACGAACTTCACCTCGATTGTGGTGGGCACTTTCTTGTGCGGCTTGACCGCCAGTAGTTTTCGGCGACCGTCACCTTCGACGATGTGGCCCGCTTTAGTGTCGACGCAGATGACGGTGTCGCCGGCCCAGACCAAGAAATCCGGGAAGAACCAGACGGTTGGTCCGAGAGAGATCAATGGGATCTTGTAGCCAGTCTGCGAGCGGTTGCGCACCCACGGTCGGCCCGTGTCATCGAGAGCTCGGGCGAACCTTCGCTCGAAGTCGTTCAGGTCGTCGTAGCCCTCATGGAGTGCGTTCTTGAACGTTTCCATGCCACCTCGGCGCACGAGCGTGCTGCCGATCCCGTGAGGCTTGGGGAGGAGCAGCTTGATCTCGGCGTTGCGGAGGTACTCATCGACCGCCTCGTCGGCGTTGTCCGTCAGCGTTGAGTAGGCGCTGCTCCCGACGCCAACCCGCGCATCGAACTTCTCGGTGTCCGTGTTCATCACCATCAACGCCGGCCGATACCGTCGGGCGACCTCACGACGGAACACCCATCTCGCACTGACGCGGTTCGACTGCTCGAAGTCCACCCACTCGCTGTCGACCGCCTTGCTTGCACCGATGGCCTGCTGCACCGTACGCCGGCGTCCCTTGCCTCGGGTGTTGAGCGCGTCCTGCGAGTAGTCGTGGATCTTGTCGATGACCTTCTCGACCGGGCCGACGGTCGGGACGTTGTCGATTGCCGCTCGTGGCACCGAGCGGTGCTCCTTCGCAGGGATGCTCTCGGGCCGCTCCGAGCCGGGAGGAGAGGTCAGTATTCGCACCTCGGGCGCATCGCCACCGAGGCCGCGTCGCACCTCGTCAACGACCTGCGCGAAGGAGTCGTTGCGATCGACTCGAACGTAGAAGTGCGCTGTGTTGAGACGATCCGCTTCGTAGTGGGTTGCACCCGGCTGACGCAGAACTCGGCCGACAACCTGGGTGATCTGCACGGTGGAGTCCATCGTGCGATCGATGTAGGCGAAGTACACGGCTGGGTCGTCCCAACCCTCCTGGAGAGTCTGGTTGAAGATGATGTGGTGGAAGTCGCCGGCCACGAAGTCGTTGTAGTCGCGCTCGCCTCCGCTGAAGAGAGTGAAGTCCAGCGGTAGGGGGAAGTCCTTGTGGGTCTTGAGATCCGCGTAGACGGCGATCTCAGACGCGGGTATGCCGCATTGCTCTGTGAGGTAGCGCCAGATGAGGATCGGCGGCGCTTGTCGCTGGTCGAACGGCTGCTTCGGGTCGTCCGTTTGGCTGGCGTCATGGGCGAGCACGTTGGTGTTGCAAACGTAGAGCGCTTTCGGCGCGAACCCCAGCCCCTCTGCCCTGGCGTCGTCCTCCGCCTCGCGCATGTCGGAGAGCATCTCGGCGATGGTCTCTTCCATCGGAGCGTTGAGTCCGTCGAGGGATATCAAGCCTTTGACAAGCCCGGACGCGACGACCGTGGCCGACTTCACGGACGTAATGAGGTCCTCGTCGCGGTACTCACCCTGCTGACGTAGTGGCTGGATGACCTCGGCATCGAACTGGGCCGGGAATCGCAGGGTTGCGCTGGCGAGCAGGAACACTGCGGGCTGTTGCTCGAGCAGCAGGGTAGTCTGCTGATCGCTGAGATTCTGAGCTTCGTCGTAGACCACGATGAGGGGTCGACGCTGCCCGTCTGCGGTTGCGCGCTCCTTCAGCGCCTCCCAGCGCGTGGACTCGATGTCGTCGGTATCGAACGCGAAGATTCGTAGGTTGCTGTTCTCGCGATCGCGCTGGTTGAACGTGCCGACGGTTGCGAAGTACAGCAGCGCTTCGGTGGAGTTGGCAACGTCCTCGGGGTCGTACTCGCTGAGTAGCCGAACGGTGATGTCCGGGAGCAGATGGGTGTACTTACCGCCGTCGGCTAGGTTCGCGTAGCTCTGTTGAACGACGACTTTGCCCTTGGACAGCCACAGGATGACCGGGGGCACCTCCGACATCGCGACGATCTCGCTGACAGCCTGCGCGAGGATCGCGGTCTTGCCGGAGCCAGTAATCGATGAGAGTGCCTGGTAGAACGGCACGTCGCGCACGTTCGCACGACGCCCAGTCACCACGGGCTCGGCGGCGTACTCAATGAAGCGGTCAGCCATCTGCGAGGCCGCATCCTGCTGGAATTGGAAGAGTCCGAGCGCCATGGTCAGCCTTCCTCGGTGAAGGACTCGGTACGGATGTCCAAACCGAAGTCGGACAGGATGCGATCGGGAATCTGGTACCAAATCACGTCGTCGGTGACGATCAGGTTCCGGCGGCTGTAGACGTGGTACACGTCCGCCAGGCCAGCAGCCTCCGCCTCTTCGGTGATCGCCTCGTACGCATCCTCGGTGAGGTCGGTGTTGGCACCGGGGCCTGACCAGACGAGGTAGATGCCCTCATTGCTCGCGTTCTTCGCGACCAAGTAGACATACGGCTCGTCCTGACCATCCAGCGGGATCAAGACAGCGTTGCGCCGGGCCCCGGTGCTGGAGTGGGACGCGATGACGGTGTCGATCATCTCGTCTCGCTCCATGAGCAGGAGCGTCTTGGCATCGACCTTCTTCTCGAGCACTTTGAATGTGAACCCGCCGCCCAGCGGGGCGTGCCTCTTCTCGGCCCAGGTGCCACCGATCACGCGACGCATTCGATCAGCCGTCAGCGTCTTGGCGTACGAGTCGCCGTTGTCGGGGCGTCCCTGCTCGATAAGGATGAACCGCCGGTCTGCGTCGGCGGCACGGTTGAGCTCGAGCACTGCATGCCCGGTGGTACCCGAACCGGCGAACGGGTCGAGAACGGTACCTTCAGGTGGGCACCAGATCTGGATCAGCTTCGTAATGAGCTTCAGCGGCTTCACCGTTTCGAAGCCGTGGCCGGCGCCAACAACCGCGGTCAGCTCTTTGACCCCCGTCTGACTGAGGCCAGACCGCTCCCACTCCCAGGACGTCGACCCAAGCTCCAGCGGCTCCTCGTACTCGTCAGAAGCCCAGTATGTGACTGGAACGAACCCCTTCCGCACAGCCTCCTTGTACTTCTTGGGCCTCGGACCGCCGGTGCCTTTCAGCCCCCACCAGACGAATGGCCACTGACCACGCTCAAGAACAGCCTGGGCAGCCGACTGAGCATCTTCGGGGACAACGCCCGGACGAATTCGCGGTCGTTCTTCACTCGCCGCACCCGCCAACGCGCGCCCTCCCGTAACCATCAGTGCCGCCGGGCGACCATCCCCGATCTTGACCTCCTCGTAGGTGACACCCCATTCCTCGAGCCAAGTCTTGATGTTTCGCTTCGGGTGTGACCAGGACCTGAAGCCGGCAGGATAGTGGATAGTGCCGTCGAATGGGGACTGAATGCCGTACTGATCCTTCGGACTCGGAGTACGCGCCGTGAGGTCGTGCTCCCGCCACAGGCCGAGGGGATCGTCGTCGGGATTCCTGTACCGGCCAAAGCTGTCCTCGCCCCGTGGGAGAGACCGGGTTGTCGCGCGCCCTTCGTTCCTCGCGTACACGAGAACGTACTCGGTCGTGCTAGCGACGTGGTTCTTGTCGTTCTTCGGTGCCGCAGCCTTCTCCCAGTTGATGATCGCCAACCGGTTCTCTTCACCGAAGAGCTCGTCGAGCATCTGGCCAAGGTGGAACAGCTCGCGGCTGTCGATGCAGATCGCGAGGACACCGGACGGCTTGAGCATGGCCCGCATCATTTGAAGGCGTGGGTACATGAACTTCATCCACTTGGTGTGCCTCGCCGGGTCGTCGCTGCCCACGAACTCGCCCATGTCAGGATCGTTCGGGTCCTTGTCCCACTTGTCGTTGTAGCGGAAGTCGTGCCCGGTGTTGTACGGCGGGTCCGTGACGATCAGGTCGATCTGGCCACGCTCCCGATAGAGCGAGGCGAGAGCCTGAAGGTTGTCACCCTCGATGATCAGGTTCCGAGAGCGCCCGTACTCATCGCCGGTGCTGTAGGTCTTCAGCGTTCGCTGATTGCGCGGGCGTACACGCCGACCGAGTTGGCGCGCGATGACCTTGCCCGGGAAGGAGAGGTTGACCCCCGCGCCAGTCTTCTCGCGGATCATCTCGACCAACTGCTCAACTGGCAATGACTCGAGCTCAGTCACATCGCCCACGAGATACTCCCTTCTTGATGCGAAGCGGCCTGCGAGCCTGCAAACGAAGCGGTCTCCAACTACCTCCCCGAGGCTCCCAATACAGTGAACCTGCCACCACTGACATTGGCGTTCGCGCGCCGGCGGGCATCACTTTTTCCCAGAGCCAGACGTAAGTCCTGATCTGAACTCCACGACGTCGCCGTCGGCCATCACGTAGTCCTTGCCTTCCATCCGGGCCTTGCCGGCGGCCCGGGCAGCAGCGACGGAGCCGAGCTCGACCAGATCGTCGAAGCTGACGATCTCGGCCTTGATGAAGCCCTTCTGGAAGTCGGTGTGAATGACGCCGGCCGCCTCGGGAGCGGTGGCGCCCTTCTTGATCGTCCAGGCGCGGCATTCCTTGGGTCCGGCGGTCAGATAGCTCTGCAGGCCGAGGGTCTCGTAGCCGACCCGGGCCAGGACGTCCAGGCCGGGCTCGGCGATGCCCATCTCTTCGAGGAACTCGCGGGCCTCGTCCGGCTCCATCTCGATCAGCTCGGATTCGATCTTGGCATCCAGGAAGATCGCCTCGGCTGGGGCCACCAGCGCGCGCATCTTGGCGATCAGCTCGGTATCGGTCAGCTCGTCGGAGTCGCAGTTGAACACGTACAGGTAGGGCTTGGCGGTGAGCAGGAACAGCTCGCGCAGCGGCTCGAGATCCAGCCCGGCGGCATGCACGCCGACACCGGAGTTCAGCACCTCCTGGGCCTGCAGGTAGGCGGCCAGCGTGGGCTGCTTCTCCTTCTTGATCCGCGCTTCCTTCTCGACCCGGGGCAGCGCCTTCTCCAGGGTCTGCAGGTCGGCCAGGATCAGCTCGGTGCGGATCGTCTCGATATCGCTGCCGGGGTTCACCGCGCCGTCGACATGGGTGACATCGGGATCGCGGAAGACCCGGGTGACCTGGCAGATCGCGTCGGCCTCGCGAATATTGGCAAGGAAGGCATTGCCCATCC
>Ga0268263_1001569_pt1 | contig 19092 bp, 15 predicted proteins | sample Biomet5_FD_190358 | JGI IMG/M metagenome (GOLD analysis project Ga0268263, IMG submission 190358) | Microbial communities from bioreactor (seeded with sewage sludge) at LBNL, California, USA - Biofuel metagenome 5 (SPAdes) (version 4) | ecosystem: Engineered > Bioreactor > Anaerobic >... | reverse complement strand
AATAGGCTCTGTGATAGTATTGCCAGAATAAAAGTTTTCATCGTTTACATCACCCTGTGGCATGGTGGTTTCATTCTCCGCACTGGGAACAGATGTGTTTCCTTCAATAACAGGAGTGAAAGTGGTATCTGGTGCGGTGTTTGTATCCGCATTAGGCGTTGTTGGAGTAGTAGGAGTAATCACTACGCCAATAATGAAACACACAAAAAAGCAAGGCAACAGAATAGCCGCAACTTTCTTTGATTTCTTCTTGATGGCTCGTATAATAAGTACCACCAGCGTAACAATAAACCCCAACATCCCGAATAACCCAATAATCATTCCCATATCTTTCTCCTCACCTCACAACTATGACGAAAAATCTTATTATAATGCCAGTCGTAAACAGCGATTAATAAATTATAAGCCGAGTAGTTGCTTTTTCTTGCTTTCAAATTCCTCTGACGTTATAACCCCAGCGTCCATAAGCTGTTTAAACTTCAATATCTCATCAGCGGCAGACGCATTAGACTGCCTATCCGATGCCATTTCTTTTTCGGACTGACATTGGTCAGCAATAATCTGAAGAGCAGAAAGACATTCTTGTGCGGACGATTGCGCAGCTTGATATATAAATCCTCTTGTTTTTGTTTCAGTTAAAATAAAGGGGATATATACAGTTGAACGATAGCTATCCCTTAGAGTAATCTTTAGACGCATGGAAGTGCATACATTTTTACTCTTCTTTCCACCAGTTACTCCACCGACAATAGCTCCAACTCCACCGAAAAGGAGACCGCCAGCGACAGCACGTCCTAATCCGCCCTTTGTTATTGTTTCGCCATCTTCAAGCAATTCAAAACTGAGTAGATTGGAGTAATCAAATACGCTATTATCTGCTTTAAAGGCTCGATGTGTGTCGTCAATCTGTAAATATGAGCCTATCTTTTTAGTCGGCGAGAAACTCTGTACTAAGGGCATTCTTGATGATATAAGGGATTTCACGCCGCTCGAAGTGTATGATGCAGGGCTTTCAAGCTGACTTATTCCAGCCGCACCGAGACAACTCAAACACACTGTACCATCGCTGACATTCACTTTTCCTGTGAATGCTCCTAATTCTTTACCACAGTTTAAACATATCTTTTTAGCCATACTTTTACCCTCTCTCAATAAATATTTTTACGAACATTAATGCGCATCGCAAGTATCCAATGCCAATTTCAGCTTATCAAAACGGTCAATGAACCAATCATAGCACTCTGTCTGTTTCTCGGTGGTAAAGAAGTCTATATCTCTGCTGTGAATAATTCGCTTCTGTACACTACTACTTCTGCTCGAATACCAGTCAAGCGCATAGCCGAATAAGGATTCTATTTCGGCTTTCTTCTGCTCAAGGCGCTTGAAAGCGTCGATGCTGTATGTGTATATAAGAATGCGAGCCGTATGTCCTCGAGTAATAGTAAATGAAATGTGATAATCAGGAGCGTTTACAGGAACGTCATACCAGTTTTGCCCGGCAGGTTTTCTTGAAGCAATGTCGCTTCTGTTAATTGCATTACAATAATCGACAAATCCAATCCAAAAACTCAATTGTTTTTGGGACAGATCGGAACCGTCCGTAAAATACCCATTAGCATCTTGTTCAGATGATTTTTGTGTGGGAACGGTTGGTATCTCATCTTCAGGTATTTCTAGCGGCACATCACGTCCATCAAACAGGAAGTCGAGATGCAGAATGGCTGTTTTTTGCGTGTCGTCGCCAAACGATATGTTCCAGCGATTTTCGATAAAGGTCAACAGCATCAGTCCACGGTCATAAATATGCTGCGCATCCCAATCGGCTTCTTTTGAGACTTCTATCTCTGAGTGAGAGCCGTTCTCATACCCGCGACGACCGGGCTTTGAATGCTTCTTATCATCAAAGCAATCGTTCTGAAGCGAGGAATTGATGCTCTGCGATAATGGCAAAAGATTTCCGAGTGACCCAGTAAGGGTCTTCTTTTCGGCATCATTGAACTGTCTGAATTGATTTCTCCAATACCACACGGTCGGCGTCTGCGGGAAAATATGCTCAATAGAGAATTTGTCCTTTTCCACTGTGGTAAAAAGACGCCAATCTACCTTTTGCAGCTTGCACTGTTGTCCAAGCGAAAACTCATACTCGTAGAGCATATACTTCAGATCGCGCCATGCATAAAAGCCGTCGCCGGAATTGAAGCGGCGGTTATTTCGAGCAATGAAATTCAGAACAGCTTCATTGTTATTTTTATCTGAGCGGTCATTTAGCTCATCAGTTACAGACTGCAGAGTGATTTCTCCGTCGTAAATGCTTTTTGCCTTGCTGTAATAAACACTGCTTGCGTAGCTGGACTGGAAAGAAGCCAGACGAAAGCACAGGAAAATGAATCGCTCAACAGCGGAGAAGAAGGCAATTCGCTCATCTGCCGTTGCTTTTGATGACGGCATTATCGCAGCGGTTACCAGAGGTCGGAAATAACCGATACCAATGCGGTTAAGACGACCGATCCATATTTTCTCGTCGGGAGTTAAAGTATCACTCTCCTCCGGGAAAAACGTATAATACCAGTATTCTGCAGTTTCCTTCAGGCTGTTGACATACTCGCTTATTTCGGACGGTTGGAGCTTTGACTTTATTATAACCTCCGGCTCATCTGGCGTGGTCACATCATCATCGTCATCAGAAGTGTTATCATCAGTGGAAAGGAGGAGGTCAGGCTCGTCCTGCGCAGCGACAGCTACCTTTTCAAAAATGCTCTTTGCAGAGAACTTTGAAAGCAGGAATTTGATGTAATCGTCGCCTTTTTTGCGGGAGTATGTGAAATACATAATCCAGTGATGGCGCAGAAACTCATCATCGGATAAAGGCGCAGACTGGTTACGACCGAGCTGGTAATAGACTTCTTTCCACGCCTCATTGATGTCGTGCCGAAGCTGTTCTTTATCGCGCTTATCCAGTTGCCCCTCATCAAACAATGTTGTCAGGTAGATCAGACGATTCTTGAGCAGTTCCAGATTTGTCAGACGCTTGCCGCGATTGTTCATTGTCTCAAAAGCAACAAACACATCATAGTCGTCCTCAATTTCATGCAGATTGAACATCAGATGAAGCGTGAGTTTACGGTACAGGCTCTCAATTCCGCTTGTCCCTTCGCTTTGGTAAAGCGCATCAATGTTCTCGGCGAAGAATCCCTTTGCGAACTTCAGGTTTTTCGTATAGTAGGTCTCAAAGACGGTGCCGCCAAACGGCTCCTCAAACACTTTATACTTCAGATAATCCGCGCTGGGGTTATCTGTCTCATAGCCGAACAGATATGTGGTAATCAGATTTTGTGGCGGACGTTTGCGCAGTATATATTTCGATTTAATATCACGCAGCGATTCAAAGCCGATAAAAATGTCCTCGTCAGATTTCTCTGCGTTGTCAGGCAGCTTTTTCACAAAGGAAACCAATTCAAACATTAGGATAGAAAAGGTGGTCAGCCGCTGCTGTCCATCGACCACATGATACGGCTTGAACCCACTGTCAAGCAGCCATTCGTCGCCATCCCATGACTTCACATCCTTACGGGAGAGCGGTTTGAGTGACAGCAAGCCGGTGTAATGATATCTGTCCTCTTGCAGGTTCATCAGGTCATCCCAGAAGTCAGCGAGTTGCTCACGTTTCCACGCATAGCCGCGCTGATAATCAGGTATTCTGAAAAGCCTGTTCTGAAATAATATAGATAATGAGTGAAGTTCATTCGCCATAAAACCGCCCTCCCAACAGGCTTATTTCTGTATGCTTATGAGCATATCGTATACATAATTGCTGTCATCCATAAACAGCACATGATTATCGTTCCATTCTGTGACGGTTGCGCTCTTATCCGATAATTCCGAGTATTTTGTCGGGGACAAAATAAACGAGGTCAGATGCACAGATGAAACGGGCAGCGTACTTTCGATTTCTTCCTTCAGGCGCTTGAACAAGCCTACCTTGCTTGAGGTTATCGGCTCACGCGCCATACCATGCGGGTCAATGAAAGTGATATACTGTTTCCCATCGGCAATCAGCCACAGAATGAAATCCGGGAAGAATCCTGCGTCGTCAAAGAACCCAATGCCTTTTTTACTGCGGTTACGAATGAGATAGATTTCCTTATTTTTAAACTCCTCCGTATGCAGTGTAATGTTCTTATGAAGCGCTTTCACAAACTGAATTTCGGATTCGTTCAATGCGACAGGCGAAATGCCTATCTCAACATTTCCTTTCGCCAAATAGAGAAGCGGGTTGTATAAGTGGGCGGGGAGACTGAAAACCTCCATGTCACCTTGACGTGGATTTGCGAAATTCGGTATGCGCTTTTCTTTCTTCGCTTTCTCCACTTCCGCAATAACATTGCGAATCCAAGCTATCATAATGGGAGTAGTCGCCGACGATGGCGACCTTCAGCCGGTAATTCACGAACTTCTGCAAAATCTCGCCCGCCAGTCCGCTGCTGAGCATGAAGAAGGACTCCGCGAACGCGGCCTTGTCGAAGATCAGCCGTTCGCAGCCGGTCTCGTATTTCGCGCTCATGGCCGCGTCCAGCGCGGCGCCTGCGTCCGCGATCGGCTCGTCCGGCACGACATGCGTGATGTTGTGCTCCGCGCCCAAAATCTCTGTTTTCATGGTCCGGCCTCCTTGCCTGTAAGCCGATATCGGCTGCACTCATGATATCACATCGAAGGCGTCATAGCAATCTGCACTGTTTTTCTGCCAAAGAACACGCGAATATACCGCAATTTGCTGCTTTTTATATTGCAATCATTAGTTGAAAAGTTTATAATATTATAAATTGTCAACCCATAAGCAAAGCTGTCGAAAGACGGTGACGCAAAGCTAAAGGGCCTGTACCGTTTTGGATGGCAGCCAGCTGCTGAAAACGGCAAAGCTCTGCGCATGGCAGGGCCCTTTTTATGTGCGCATTTGAGGGCGGCTTGTGGATTACATTTCGATCGCCGAAGCCGCCGCAAAGTGGGATATCACCCGCCGCCGCGTACAGGTGCTCTGCAACGAGGGCCGCATCCCCGGCCTTGAAAAGCCGAAGAAGGCTTGGACGATCCCCCAAATGCCGAAAACCTGCGGATACGAGAAAGATAAAGTCCGTAAAATAGGACAGACATTGCGAGAAAATTAACCAATAAGTGGTTCTGCACAACAAATGATTGCAAGGAGGAACACAATGAAAATCGATTTGCAGAAAGGTGCAAAGAACATCGGCACTGCGATGGAAAAGGCAGCAGAAATTGGAAAGAAAACGGCGGATGGTGCCATTGCTGGCGCGCAGTCTATTGTCGCAAAAGCCCAAGAGGAAAATCAGAAAAGCCTGCTGAAAAAATATAATCCAGTGTTTCCAGATCAATATAAAAGCAACCAGTTTGCAATTCCAAATTTGGTAATGATAGTAGACGATGCCGTCAGGCGGGATGTCGATGTGTGCAAAGGGTCAATCGGGTGGCGAACCAACCCCAAGGGCGTGGAAATCTTTTGCCTTTATGATGAAGCTATCAACTTTAGCGGTCTGCATTTTATTCCTGCCGCCGTGTGTGATTCTGTGTATTATATAGATCCGTTTGACAAGACGAGATTTGTACGATTGGATTGTTATTTTGATAAGATGCAGGAGTCACGTTTGGCGGAGCTGCAAAAAATAGCTTACGCACTTGGCGCAAAAAGGTATAGCGTGACCATGGAGGATACCTCATCTGAGAAAAAACTATTGATACAAAAGGCATCAGCAAGAGCATGCGACCATTTTGGAGTGATCAAAGCCAAAGCTGACACAACGGAAGAACGAAGCGTCGCGTCCGAAAGAGAATCTCAAAGGCAGTCCGTCGCACATGCGGATTTTTCTGGAGAACGCCAGCCGACCGTCCCAGAATTGAAGTGGTTTGCCCATGACGACAATATCAAAAACTTGATTGAAATGCGCTGCTCTGGCAAGGAAATTGGTGATATTAAAACATATACATTAGTTTTTAAGGGATCAGATTTTGCAACGATTGGTGCAAATACAGCAGCCAGGATTGATGGCGCCATGGGAAAAATATCAGCAGGAAGCGACTTCAAAATGCAGAGCAAAGTGACAAAGGAAAGTCACCATAATCTGGTTTTTCAAATTGAATTTTGAGGTGCCGCCCATGTTACATCCCGGCCTATACGAACAAGTCATCAATACGAAGCTGCAGAGCGAGCTGGCGGAGATCCCGCAGGCCCGCAAGGAGACTGCGCCCATCGACAGGGCGGAGGCCTCGCACGTGCTCTCGCAGTATCTGGCTGACATCGTTCAAAAAGGCCTGGACAACGTGCTGGATAACGGCGGCGACATCACCGCGCAGGTGGCGCTCACCAACCAAATCGTCAACCTGATACAGGCTTCCACACAGGAAGCTGACTTTGCCGCTCTGTCCGTTGCGGAGCAGGCAGAGCAGCTTCTTGCGCTTTTACGGGAGGCCGACCCGCGGCTGGCCGCCGGTAAAACCGCCGCGGATCTCACCCGCCCGGAGACCTCCATGGCCCAAAGCAGCCTGTTTACGGGTGCCGTCCACGAGCCGCAGATGTACACGGAGCTGAAAAAGGAAATCGCCTCCGCCGACCGCATCGACATGCTGGTGAGCTTCATCAAATGGAGCGGCCTTCGCCTCATCATGGAGGAATTGCAAGAGTTCACCCAAAATGGCGGCGAGCTGCGCATCATCACAACATCGTACATGGGCGCCACCGACGTGAAGGCCATTGAGGAGCTGCGCAAGCTGCCGGGTACCCAGATCAAGGTCAGCTACAACACCAAGCAGACCCGGCTCCATGCGAAGGCGTACGTGTTCTTCCGCAGCACCGGCTTCACCACTGCCTATGTGGGCTCCTCCAACCTCTCCAACGCGGCACTGACCAGCGGCCTCGAGTGGAACACCAAGGTCACAAAACGGGATCTGCCGGAGACCATCGACAAGATCGCCGCCACCTTCGAGTACTACTGGAATGACCGTGAATTTGAGTATTATGCCGAGGACCAACGGGAGCGTCTTGCCCGCGCGCTCCAGGCGGAGAAATACTACGACGCCAACAATCCTGAGCTTTACACCATGGACATTGCGCCCTACTCCTACCAGCAGGAGATTTTGGACAGGCTGGAGGCCGAGCGCGCCGTCCGCGGCTACACCCGCAATCTGGTGGTGGCCGCCACCGGCACGGGCAAAACCGTCATCTCCGCGCTGGACTACAAGCGTTTCCGCAAACAAAATCCGGGCAAGCCCTGCCGACTGCTGTTCGTGGCGCACCGGGAGGAGATCCTCAAGCAGAGCCTTTACACCTTCCACGCCGTGCTGAAGGATGCCAACTTCGGCGAACTGTTCGTCGGCAGCTACAAGCCGGAGAGCGTAGACAACCTTTTTTTGTCCATCCAAACCTTCAACTCCCAGAGCTTCACCGACAGGACCGCGCCGGACTTCTATGACTATATCGTGGTGGACGAGTTCCACCACGCCGCCGCTCCCAGCTACAAAAAGCTGCTGGAATACTACCAGCCGAAAATTCTGCTGGGGCTCACCGCCACGCCGGAACGCATGGACGGCAAGAGCATCCTCCCATATTTTGGCAACCGCATCGCGGCGGAAATTCGTCTGCCCGAGGCCATTGACCGAAAGCTCCTGTGCCCGTTCCAATACTTCGGTGTCACGGACAACATTGATCTGGATACTCTTCGCTGGAGCGCCGGAGGTTACGACAAGACGGAGCTGTCCAACCTCTACACTCTCTCCGGTGCCGCCGCAAGCCGCCGTGCGGATCTGGTGGTCTCCTCTCTGCTCAAATATGTCACCGACATTGACGAGGTCAAGGGCCTGGGCTTTTGCGTGACGGTCGAGCATGCCGAGTTCATGTGCCGCTACTTTAACGAGCACGGCATCCCGTCCATGTACCTGATCGGTACCTCTCCGGATGAGGAACGGCAGACTGCCAAGCAGCGGCTGGTCAGCGGTGATGTGCGCTTCATCTTCGTCGTGGACATTTACAACGAGGGCGTGGACATTCCGGAGGTCAACACCGTGCTGTTTCTCCGTCCCACGGAGTCTTTGACGATTTTCCTGCAGCAGTTGGGACGCGGTCTGCGCCTCGCCGAGGACAAGGAATGCCTGACCGTACTGGACTTCATCGGTCAGGCAAACAGAAAATACAATTTTGAGGACAAATTCGCGGCGCTGCTCTCGAACACCACCCGCAGCGTAACCCGCGAACTAAAAGACGGCTTCGTGTCTGTGCCCAAAGGCTGCTACATTCAGCTGGAGAAGAAGGCCGCCAAATACATTCTGGACAACATCCGCGCCTCCTACGGCAACAGCGCGGGGCTTGTGTCGCGGATTGCCAGCTTTGCAGACGACAGTGGCCTTGCGTTGACGCTGGGGAATTTTCTCGACTACTACCATCTGGACCCGCGATCACTCTATAAGTTTTCCTCCTTCTCCCGCCTCTGCGCCCGCGCAGACGTCGCAGAGGATTTCACCGAGCCTCTGGAGGAGACTATCACCAAGGCGCTGGCGCGGTTCGCGGCCGTGGATTCCCGGCGCTGGATCGCTTTTCTGCTGGACATTCTGCCGCGGCTGGACGATGTGGACTTTGCGGCACTGCCGGAGCGGGAAAAGAGAATGCTGCAAATGTTCTATGTCACGGTCTGGGGCAAGGCGGCAGAGGACTGGAACGCCGACGAGGTATTAGATAACTTGTACGCGCTCGCAGATAGTCCGGTGATGCTGGCGGAACTCATGGTGCTGCTGCGCTACCAGTTTGACCGCATCGACTTTATCGACGAGCCGGTGGATTTGGGCTTTGACTGCCCGCTGGATCTGCACTGCACCTACACCCGCGACCAGCTGCTGGTGGCCCTGGACTTTTTTAAGCCCGCCACCGTACGTGAGGGTGTGAAATGGCTGCCGGAGAAGGGTTTGGATGTGTTCTTCGTGACGCTGAACAAGGCGGACAAGGACTACTCGCCCACGACCATGTACAACGACTATTCCATCAGTGAAAGCCTTTTCCACTGGCAGAGCCAGAGCACCACGGCGGCGGATTCACCCACCGGCCAGCGGTATATCCATCATCGGGAGCGCGGCTCCAAGGTACTGCTGTTTGTGCGTGAGTTCAAGACCGACCGCGTGGCGGGCGGAGCCGAGGCCTACACCTACCTTGGCACGGCCAGCTATGTGAAGCACGAGGGCAGCCGGCCTATGAATATCACATGGGAGTTGAATCGCCCAATCCCAGCGAAGTTTTTGAAGAAAACGAATAAATTGGTGGTGGGATAAATGATCTATACAGCTATAACAAAAAAGGCAATGAAGCTGGCTTACGAGGCGCACCAGGGCCAGACCGATAAAAACGGCATGCCGTATATTTTCCATCCGGCCCATCTGGCAGAGCAGATGACGGATGAGAATACCACTGTCTGCGCGCTGCTTCATGACGTGGTGGAAGACACGCCATATACGCTGGCCGACTTGCGGGCCATGGGCTTCCCTCCTGAGGTCATCGACGCTCTGACGCTGCTCACACACGATAAAAGTGTCCCGTATATGGACTATGTGCGCAAGATCAAAACGAACCGCATTGCATCGGCGGTAAAGCTTGCAGATTTGCGGCACAACAGCGATCTCAGCCGTTTGGACACGGTGGACGACGATGCCCTGAAACGCATAAAGAAATACAAGCAGGCAATGTCTATCCTGACGGGTGAAGAAGCATGACCGAGGTCGTAGCGGCCCTGATTTGGGACAAGGACAAATTCATGATTTGCCAGCGGCCGGCCAACAAGGCGCGCGGCATGCTGTGGGAGTTCGTCGGCGGCAAGGTGGAGCCGGGCGAAACGAAGGAGCAGGCTCTCATCCGCGAATGCCGGGAGGAGCTGGCTATAACGCTCTCGGTCGGCGACATGTTTATGGAAGTCGATCACGTATATCCTGATCTCACCATTCACCTGACGCTGTTCAACGCCGCCATCGCGAGCGGCATACCCCAGAAGTTGGAGCATAACGACATCCGCTGGATCACCGTGGAGGAGATACCGGAATATGAGTTCTGCCCTGCGGACAAGACGATACTTCAAAAGCTCAAAACGATCCGCCGTCACGGGTGTAGATCATCCGTCTGAAGGAAGATGCTGCTTATGAAAAAGCGAATGCTTGCGTACTTGAAAATGATGGACGGTATTTTGGCGAGCGGGGAACTGAAGGACCCAGATGCGTTGCTTTCAATGCATCTGCAGCAGATCGCCTTCTTCCAGCACGAGCGCCTGATCCATCTGCTTGTTACGCTGACCTTTGGCGTGTGTGCACTGGGCGTGGGGCTCGTTTTGTGCCTCGCGTTCAGTCCCGCGGCACTCTTGCTGTTTGCGCTGCTGCTCTGCCTGCTGATCCCGTACATATTCCACTACTATCTCCTGGAAAACGGCGTTCAGAAGATGTACCGGCAGTACGATGCACTCCTGAAAATCAGCAAGGTGTAAGTGAGCCGCACCGCGCATTCCACAAGCAGGAACACAGCAAAAACGTTACACAGGAGGCAGGCTATGGGTACAGTTGCCTTTATAGACAGTGAAATCAGCGCAGACGGAAAAAAGGTCCTGGATTTAGGCGCCGTAAAGTCCGACGGCGCTCAGCTTCATAGCGCCTCCACGCAAGCCTTTTCCAAGTTCGTTTCCGGTGTTGATTATGTGTGCGGACACAACATTATCTCACACGACCTGCACTATATTGGGAACCTCTTGGACCAAGATAAGCCGCCTGTTCCCATTGACACCCTGTATCTCTCCCCGCTGCTGTTTCCGCAGAAGCCTTACCACGCGTTACTCAAGGACGATAAGCTGCAAACAGAAGAACTCAACAATCCGCTGAATGACTCCATCAAGGCCATGCGGCTGTTTTTCGATGAAGTCAACGCGTTTAAAGCACTTCCCGGAAAGCGCAAGTGGATTTATTGTGCATTGTTATATCCGTTTCCTGAATTTCAAGGCTTTTTTCAATACAACGGCTTTGCGCCCTATGCGCTGACCGAAGCCGCCATTAAAGCGGAATTTGAAGGAGAGCTCTGCACAAGCGCCAATATTGCAGCGCTGATCAAAAGTTATCCAGTGGAGCTGGCCTATGCGCTGGCCTTGATCGGTTCCAAGGATTATCATTCCATTACGCCGCCGTGGGTTTTGAAAAACTACCCCAAGGTGGAAAACGTGATCCGATTTCTTCGCAGCACGCCCTGCGCCGAAGGATGTCCTTACTGCAAAAGCAGATTGAACGTCACCGGAGCGCTCAAGCGCATCTTTGGCTATGACAGTTTCCGCACCTATAATGGCGAACCCTTGCAGGAGCGTGCTGCGGATGCCGCGGTGCATGGCAAATCGCTGTTGGCGGTATTCCCTACCGGAGGCGGAAAATCCATTACATTTCAGCTGCCTGCGTTGATGTCCGGCGAAAGTGAACACGGGCTCACAGTAGTTATTTCTCCGCTACAATCTCTGATGAAAGATCAAGTGGATAATCTGGAAAAGCTGGGGATTGCGGATGCTGTATCGGTAAACGGCCTGCTGAACCCCATTGAACGAGCCGAGGCGTTAGAGCGGGTTGGAAACGGCCTTGCTACGATCCTCTATATTTCCCCGGAGCAGCTTCGTTCCGCTACCATTGAACGGCTGTTGCTCTCCCGTAACGTATCCCGCTTTGTGATCGATGAGGCTCACTGCTTTTCTGCCTGGGGGCAGGACTTTCGGGTGGATTATCTTTACATCGGTGATTTCATCCGCCAGCTTCAGCAAAAAAAAGGAATGAAACAGTCTATTCCGGTATCCTGCTTTACGGCAACAGCCAAGCAAAAGGTAATCAGCGACATACGCGACTACTTTAAGCGCAAGTTGGATTTGGAATTGGAGCTCTATACCACTGTTGCCACAAGAGAAAACCTGCATTACGCCGTCATCTACAAGGAAACAGAGGAAGAAAAATATAATACGCTGCGCTCGTTGGTGGAGCAGAAAAATTGCCCAACTATCGTTTACGTTTCCCGCACAAAACGGACGCATCAGCTTGCGGAGAAGCTCAGCCGGGACGGCTTTCCGGCAAGGCCCTTCAATGGAAAAATGGACTCAGCCGACAAAATCGCCAATCAGGAGGCCTTCATCCGCAATGAGGTGCAAATCATTGTGGCCACCTCGGCATTTGGTATGGGCGTTGACAAGAAAGACGTCCGCCTGGTCGTCCACTATGATATATCGGACTCTCTGGAAAACTATGTGCAGGAAGCCGGTCGCGCCGGACGCGACCAGTCCTTGCAGGCCGAGTGCTATGTGCTGTATAACGACAATGATCTGGACAAACATTTCATCCTGCTAAACCAAACCAAGCTCAGTATCAGCGAGATCCAACAGGTTTGGAAAGCAATCAAGGATCTGACCAGACAGCGTACTAAAATATGCTGTTCCCCGCTGGAGATCGCCCGGCAGGCAGGGTGGGATGATTCCGTGCATGATGTGGAAACGCGGGTCAAAACCGCTGTTTCCGCGTTGGAGAATGCCGGCTACGTAAAACGTGGGCGGAATATGCCCCATGTGTATGCCACCAGCATTCGGGCAAAAAACATGCAGGAGGCATCTGCCGCATTGGACGCTTCCGATTTGTTTGATGCCGCGCAGCGGATGGATGCAAAACGCATCATCAAATCACTGATTTCCAGCCGAAGCATTTCCAAAAATGGGACTGATGATGCGGAGTCCCGTGTGGATTATCTGGCCGATACGCTCGGCATTGAAAAAGCTGCCGTGATCAACGCTATCGCCCTAATGCGGGAAGCTGGTTTGCTTTCGGATGCAATGGATATGTCTGCCCATATCCGCAAGAGTGATTCGCAAAACAAATCCGCGCAGATCGTAGATCGTTTCATAAGATTGGAACGTTTCCTGCTCTTGCAGCTTCCGGCAGAGGGATGCTCCTTCGATTTGAAGGAACTCAATGAGCTTGCCTTGAGCCAGGGGATTTCACACTCCTCCGTTCAGAGCATTCGGACCGTTCTCTATTTCTGGACCATCAAGGGGTATATCCAAAAAGGCGAAGTTTTCTCGGATCGGAGAGCGGATCTGATTCCCGGTATGCGTCCGGAAGCTCTGCTGCGAAAATTCGGGCGTCGTGCGGACATCTGCCGTTTTGTGGTGGAGGAACTGTACCGACGGGCGGAGCATCTGGGTACCACCAAAGAGGAAGTTCCCGTTCAATTCTCGCTCTTGAGTCTGTATCAGACATACTGTGCTGAGCCGACGCTGGACAGCTTCACAGAAAAACCCACAAGCGCCGACATCGAGGATGCTCTGTTGTACCTGTCTAAAACCGGCGCACTCTCCTTGGAGGGCGGCTTCTTCGTACTCTATAATGGCATGGAACTGGACCGGCTTATCACCGACAACAAGATCAAATACAAGGTGGACGACTACCGACTTCTCAGCGATTTTTACAAGCAAAAGATTCAGCAGATCCATATTGTGGGCGAATACGCCAACCTGATGGTACGGGACTACTTTTCCGCGCTTCAATTTGTCCAGGACTATTTCCAAATGGACTTCAAGCGGTTTATCGCGAAGTATTTCAAAGGTGAACGCGCCGCGGAAATCGAGCGCAACATCACGCCGGAGCGGTATCGACAGCTTTTCGGGCAGCTTTCCGAAATACAATCGCGCATTATTGACGATCATGACTCAAAATACTTCGTCGTGGCTGCCGGACCCGGAAGCGGAAAAACCAAGGTATTGGTACATAAGCTGGCGGCGCTGTTGACACTGGAGGATGTGAAGCATGAACAGCTTTTGATGCTGACCTTCTCCAGAAGTGCCGCCACGGAATTCAAAAAGCGGCTGATAGAGCTGATCGGAAATGCCGCCGGCTTCGTGGAGATCAAAACCTTCCATTCCTACTGCTTTGATCTGTTGGGAAAAATTGGGAGCCTTGACGGCGCAGAAAATGTGGTGAAAGACGCCGCAGAAATGATCAGGCAGGGAGAAGTGGAGCCGGGTCGGATTGCGAAAACCGTTGTGGTCATTGATGAAGCGCAGGATATGGATGAGCATGAGTTTGCCCTGATCGAAGCGCTGATGCACCGCAATGAGGAAATGCGCGTGATTGCAGTCGGCGATGACGATCAGAATATTTATGAGTTCCGCGGATCTGACTCCCGGTATCTGCGCTCTTTTGTGACGAAGTATGATGCTGCACGGTATGAGATGACGGACAACTATCGAAGCTGTCCCAATATTGTTGCACTTGCCAATGCCTTTGCCGCCACCATTTCCGACCGGATGAAGGAGGCACCCGGCCGCTCCATGCGGAGGGAAGCTGGCATTGTACAGCTCATTCAACATACCAGCAAATGCATAGAACAGCCAGTGGCGGATCATGTTGCTTTGAGCCACCAAAGCGGAAGCGCCTGCGTGCTGACAAGCACCAATGAGGAAGCCTTACGGGTGGTAAGTCTGCTGCGTCAAAAAGGGGTTCGCGCACGGTTGATCCAGTCCAACGACGGTTTCCGGCTGTATCATCTGGCTGAGGTTCGATATTTTCTCAAATTGATCGACAAAAAGCTGGCTTCTCCTGTCATTTCAGATGCGCTGTGGGATGATGCAAAGGCTCAGCTTTCTCTTGCCTATCAAGACAGCACCTGCCTTCCAATCATTCAAAATTTGATTTCCGACTTTGAAACCGTCAATGCGGTCAAATACCGCACGGATCTGGAAGAATTCATCAACGAGTCGCAATATGAGGACTTCTATGAAGCGAGAAAGGAAGAAGTTTTCGTTTCCACCATCCACAAGGCGAAGGGACGCGAGTTTGACGCGGTATATTTGCTGCTTGATCAGGTTTCCGCAGACACCGACGAAACACGCCGCAAAATTTATGTAGGGATGACTCGTGCAAAAAGAGAGCTGTATATTCATTACAACAACGATCTCTTTCTCTCCTTTTCCGTGCCGGATGTACTGCATCTGCAAGACATCAAGGAGTATTCCGAACCGGATGAGCTGGTTCTCCCCCTTACCCATCGCGATGTAGTTCTGGACTTCTTCAAGGGCAAGAAGGAACTTGTTTTCCGGCTCCACAGCGGTACTGCTCTGCATTTGGAAAGTGAGTATTTAAGTGCGAAATTGGACGGCAGAAGTGTACGTGTGGCAAAGTTGTCCAAAGCCTGCCTGGAACGTCTAAAAGATCTGGGTCAAAGCGGATATTCCACATATGCTGCTGCAGTTCGCTTTGTAGTGGCGTGGAAGGGTGAGGAGGACGAGGATGAGACTGCCGTCTTGTTGCCTGACCTTCGCTTGGCCAAAACATCTAAAAAAGGAGGCTGACCGAAAATGGAGGCTGAAAAGCTGGCGTGCGCCTGCGAACAGCTGCTCTCACTCGATACCGCTGAGTTGAGCGATGCTTATTACTATACCGCGCTGCCGCTCTGCGTGATCGATGCGGTATTCTCCATTGGTGTCAAATATGCCGGGGTTGAAAATACGGTCAAGCGTTATTGCCGCCACTTCGGCCTAAAAGAGTTTGATCGACAGCGTGACGCCTTGGACGACACCCAAACGGTTTCTGAGTTTGTTGATGAAATGGAACAGATCGGCATTGAGCAGAGTGCGGATGTTATTTTTCAGAACCATCAACGAACATCCTCTCGAAACGGGATTTTAAAAGCCGAGGCCGTCCTCCGTTTCGCAAAAGTACTGAAGCGATACGGCGTGGATTCCCTTTCTGACTTGCGCAATCGCAAACTGACGGATGAAGCCGAACGTGAGATCAAAGGTATTCCGGGGCAAAAAGCGGACTTGCCTTGCAATACTTTTATATGCTGTCCGGAGACGATAATTTGGCAAAACCGGATCGGCATGTGCTGAAGTTTCTGGAGCAATGCACCGGAGAAAAGCACTCTGTAGTATCCGCGCAGAAGTCGCTTTCAAGCGCAGTTGAACTGTTGCGGTTTAAGTATCCCGCTCTCACGGTGAGGCTGCTCGACTACACCATATGGAACTACATGGCACGCGGTTTGCCGCATACGCGTAATAGAACTGTTCATACCTACAACAAGCTTGTCCGTGACCGCATTCCCGAAATCATCGAGGCCAGCGGGAAAACTTGTACCTGGGAAAAACTGTCGGACGGGCTGTACACAGAGCTTCTCAACAAGAAGCTGCAGGAAGAAGTCGCCGAATATCTGGAAAGCGGCACAGTGGAAGAGCTCGCCGACATCGGCGAGGTCATGCACGCTATATTGGACTATAAGGGCATTCCGCTGGAGGAATTCCAGCGCGTCCGCAACGAAAAGTTGCAGGAGCGCGGCGGATTTGTAAAGAGAATCCTGCTGAAAGAAGTCATTGAAAAGTAAGGTGACCGCCATGCCTGCGTACCATGCCGCCTCCGGCAGCACAGCGGAGGATCTGTTTATAGACCTGTTCTCGGATACCTTTGGCGCGGAAAAAGCCGGGTATCTTTATTCACAATACCCGTTTTACGACATCTATCAGAACAGCCGCTTTGCTGACTTCGTTCTGGAAAACGGCCCGCGGCGCGTGGCATTTGAGATCGACGACGAAGCCTCGCATAACCCGAAACTGGTGTCCTCCGGCAAGTTCTGGGACGACCTGCTCAAGCAAAACAGCATGGTACATATGGGCTGGGACGTCTACCGCTGGGCGGTGCGGCAGATGCAGACGCAGCCGGACACCGTCAAGGACGAGCTGCGCGTTTTTCTCGGCAATCAACCGCAGTTCAAGGAGATCGAGGATTACCTGCCCACCCAGCGCGGGAAGTCCATCAGCGCGGAAAATCTGAATCTGAAAGCGCATCAAAAAGAGGCTCTGGCCGCCCTCGCCGCCATGCGGGAAAAGCATGAGACCATCGCGCTGCTCTACCACGCCACCGGTACCGGCAAGACGGTGACCGCCGTCATGGACGCCAAGTCCTGCGGCGGCCGGACTCTGTTCCTCGCGCACACCCACGAGCTCGTGGAGCAGGCGGCGGAGACCTTCGAAGCGCTGTGGCCGGAGGCAATGGTCGGGCGTTATGTGGACTCCGTCAAGGAGCCGGACGCGCACGTCGTGTGCGGCAGTATTCAAAGCGTTGCGCTGAATCTGGACAGGTTCCGGGGCTGCGATTTCGACTATCTGATCATCGACGAGGCGCATCATGCCTCTGCCGACACCTACCAAAAGGTGCTCGCCTACTTCAAGCCTCAGTTTACACTGGGGCTTACCGCCACGCCGGAGCGCACCGACGACAACACCGTCATCCTGGATATTTTCAAAAACACAGCGCACAAGCTGGATATTCAGACCGCCGTGGAAATTGGCGAGCTGGTTCCTGTGCGCTGCATTCGCATCCATACCAATATTGATTTGACGAAAGTACGCTTCAACAGCGTTCAATATAACATCCGCGACTTGGAGAGCAAGATCTACGTCCCGGAGCGCAACAGGCTCATCGTGGACACCTGGCTGCAATATGTAAAAAATCGGCGGACCGTGGTGTTCTGCGCCAGCGTAAGGCACGCTGAGGAGATCGCCGCGCTGTTCGCAAATGCGGGAGTCGCAGCCTGCGCCGTATCCGGCAGTATGAAGGCGTCGGAGCGTCAGGAGCATCTGGTCAAGTTCGCTGCCGGCGAAATCAAGGTGCTCTGCGCCTGCGACCTTCTGAACGAAGGCTGGGACTGCCCACAGACAGAAGTGTTGTTCATGGCCCGCCCCACCATGTCCAAGGTGTTGTACACCCAGCAGCTGGGCCGTGGGATGCGGCTCTCCGAGGGCAAGGACTGCCTGATGGTGTTCGACTTTGTGGATAACGCCAGCCAGTACAATATGCCGCAGTCTCTGCATCGGCTGTTCCGCCTGAAAGACTACCGTGCAGGTGCACTGGCGCTGGCGCCGCAGGGGCAGAAGACCGCCGAGGAGGGCTTGTACGCCAGAGGCGAAAAGCCCGACGCGCTGATCGACTGGCCGGTTGACGCCACCGATTATGAGCTTGTGGACATTTTCAACTGGCAGGAGGAAGCCGCCGGCATGATCTCGCAGATGGAGTTCGTGCGCCGGGTGGACGTGCAGAGCGAGACCATCGAGCGCTACGTGCGGGACGGCCTGCTGATCCCGGATTTACTGGTGCCCATGAGCGAGCACCGCACCTTTAAATATTTCAGGGAGGAGACGCTGAAAAAGTACGCTGAGCAGTACGGCTGGACGCTGATCGACGACTCCAACCGCAAGGATTTGTTTCTGGATATGATCCGGCAGATGGACATGAGCTACTCGTACAAGCCTGTGCTGATCAAGGCGGTGCTTGCCCGTGCAGACGACAAGGGACGCGTCAAGCTCGGCGACATCGTGGCATATTTCCGCGATTTCTACGAGCAGCGCCGCACTGCCGGGCTGGTCGTTGAAAAGGCCGCCAGCATCTATGCCAAAGGCTGCTATACGGATAAAGACGTCGAGCGCAACATCCTCGCCAATCCCTTCAAGCGCTTTGAGGACATGCAGATGATGCGGCATACCAAAACGCTGGGGATCGTCCAGATAGACGAAGCCGTGTGGAAGAACCTGTCGCAAGAGGAAAAAGCCGAAATTGAGCGCATTTGTGACCAGAAACTGACGGAGTACTACGCGAGACGGTAAGTTGCTACGTATAGCAATACTATGTAATTTAAGAAATCCTGGACGGGTACACAATTAGGCTTTAATAATAGCAGGGAGAAATGTATGAATTTGTTGCGCAGAATAAAAGTTGAAAACATTAAAGGAAAAGGAACCTTTGAAGTAACATTTACAGATCTTACTGCAAATCAGCCGAATATTGTTGTTGCACCAAATGGATATGGCAAGAGTACAATTGCCACAGCATTTGAGGCTGCTACTAATGGAAAAATGAAAATTAGTGATAAAGATTTATATGGTTGATTGTAAAATGAAGTTGGACACTTAGCAAAAAATCCATAGTGATTATCCTCGTGGTAGAATGGAGTTCTCACACACCATTTTCCCAAGGGAGGGCAATCACTATGGACTACCAAGATTATAT
>Ga0268263_1001566_pt1 | contig 19121 bp, 18 predicted proteins | sample Biomet5_FD_190358 | JGI IMG/M metagenome (GOLD analysis project Ga0268263, IMG submission 190358) | Microbial communities from bioreactor (seeded with sewage sludge) at LBNL, California, USA - Biofuel metagenome 5 (SPAdes) (version 4) | ecosystem: Engineered > Bioreactor > Anaerobic >... | reverse complement strand
GCCATCGGTCATATCATGCGGGAATGGCGGCGGGAACAGAAACGGCAACGTGATCACGAAGCCTATTTACTCCGAAAAACAGCCTGGGAGGCGGCTCATCCCGGCATGACTTACGAACAGCGCCCGCGCTATTACATCCAGGTTTGGAAGGACGGTGACCGCTGATGCGCGAGTATGTGATTGAGGACGCTTTCCGCGATGAAGTGACGCGCCGCGGTGGTTTGGCACTAAAGTTCACTTCTCAGACCATGAACGGTTTGCCGGATCGTCTGGTGCTCCTGTTGGGCGGCAAGGCGGCATTTGTGGAGCTGAAAGCTCCCGGTAGAATCATGCGCCCTCTACAGATCAAGCGGAAAGAGCAGCTGGAAGCGCTTGGCTTCCCGGTGTTCTGCGTTGACCGCTTTGAGCAGATCCAACCCGTGCTGGATGCTATAAGCTCATGGCAACCCGGCGGGCAAACACACTCAGCCGGTGCCGCAATCCCTGAAATAGAGCGCGTGGAGTACCCGGAGTTCAGGGAAAATGATCCTTTCAAGGTTCGCTTCGGCGATCCGTTCCCAGAGTTCTCCGATATGGGCGGCTCTGACGAAAGGGGCGGCGGCTGATGAAGTTCACTCCTCACGATTATCAGATTTACTGTACGGATTATCTGAAAACGCACCCTGTTGCTGCGCTTTTTCTCGAAATGGGTTTAGGAAAAAGTGTTATTGCATTAACCGCAATTAACGATCTTATGCTGGATAGGTTTCAGGTGTCGAAGGTGCTCATCATTGCGCCTCTTCGTGTTGCCCGCGATACGTGGCCTGCCGAGATTGCCAAATGGGATCACCTCCGCTTTCTCGACATCTCGGTGATCACAGGCACGGTCAAAGAGCGCACACGCGCGCTTAACAAGTCGTCGCTCATCTATGCCATTAACCGCGACAATGCGAAGTGGCTAGTGGATTATTACAAACAGCACGATCTCCCCTGGGATTTCGATATGGTTGTCATCGACGAGCTGTCATCCTTCAAATCGCATCAGTCCCAGCGTTTTAAGGCGCTACGATCCGTCCGGCCGCGCGTTAGGAGAATAGTAGGCCTCACGGGAACGCCATCATCAAATGGCTTGATGGATCTCTGGGCGGAGATCGGCATTCTTGACCAGGGCGAACGCCTCGGTCGGTTCATCGGCAGGTACCGGGAAGCCTACTTTAAGCCCGGTGCCATGAATCCGCAGAACGGGATTGTGTTTAAGTATGTCCCTCGCACCGGCGCCGAAGAACAGATCTATCAGAAAATCAGCGACATTACGATCTCCATGAAAGCCCTTGATTATCTCGACATGCCATCCATCATCTACAACCGCTACGAGGTGGAACTGGGCGAGCAGGAGCGTAAGATGTACGACCAGCTGGAATCCGACCTCCTGATACCTTTCGTAGACGGTGACGTGGACGCTGCCAACGCGGTAGCATTGTCGAACAAGCTGCTCCAGATGGCCAACGGCGCCGTATACGACGAAAACGGAGCCGTACGGCGTATCCACAACCGAAAGTTGGAGGCGCTGGAGGATTTGATCGAGTCGGCAAATGGCCAGAACGTGCTCATCGCCTATTGGTTCAAGCATGACAGGGAGCGTATCATGACATACCTGTCATCCCGTGGCTACAGCCCTGCTGACATTCAGTCTTCTGAAGACATCCGCCTCTGGAACGCCGGGAGCATGCCGATTGCCCTCATTCATCCCGCATCCGCCGGGCATGGTTTGAACATCCAGCAAGGCGGTCACATTCTCATCTGGTTCGGCCTAACCTGGAGCCTCGAACTGTATCAGCAGACCAACGCGCGCCTTTGGCGGCAGGGGCAGCGAGAGACCGTCATTATCCAGCACATCATGGTCAGGCAGTCGATTGACGAGAAAGTGATGAAAGCCCTGTCATCCAAGGATGCCAGCCAGGAAAGGCTGATCGCCGCGGTCAAGGCAAGCATTGATGATGTACGGCATGACCAGATCCGGGATTAGCACGACGGTCTTTGGACTATCCGAGAAACGAGGAGGTGATGAGTGTGAACGCAGTGAGTAGCGCGTCAGCAGAGAAACAGGGCACGGTTACACCCACTGAAGCTCACCTCGCCGCTGTTAACGCTGGCTCCAAGTGGGCGCGAAGGCGGAAGGTCATCAAGGCGCTGAAAGCGTATAAGCTCCGCCTCGATGCCCGCGCCGTGCAACGTAAACGTTACGAGATCCTCTGCACCAGACTCTACTCTGGCCGCTCCTCCCGCATCACGGGCATGCCCACCAATCACGACCAGTTCGCGGCGGATGATCGGTTTGCCGAGATGCTCGACGAGAAGATGGAGCTGGAAAGGGCGCTGGCGGAGGCGGAAGAAATGGACGAGATGGAGCTGGCGCTTAAGTTTTTGGGCAGCCGAAGCCGAATGTTTCTCAAACGATTCTACACTGACTCCGACCGCCAAAACGCACACTCTTTGCTTATGAAGGGTCTCGGCCTTTCATCTACGCAAGTATACCGAGAGCGCGATGAGGCGCTCGATAAACTATACAGCATATTGTACGCGGAAGTCTGATGCTTCCGAGATGGGAGGAACCCGTGGATAAGTTCAGAAAATGCGAGATCGAGGAAGCGGTACGCAAGTACTACAAGGCTTACGATCTGCTCGCCGACATTCCGAAGGAAGCGGTTCACAAGCTGCGCAGCTCTTCGCCCAACCTCGATTCTCTGAAAGATAAACTCACAGTTGATGCGATGCGCTCAATAGCCGAAGTGGAGCCATTTCTTGATGGGCTGAGCTGCGATGAACAGGATCTACTGATGGAGTTATTCAGCACCGATGAGTGTAAACGCGGTCAAGCCGATAGAATTGCCTGCGAAAAGGGCATATCTCTCAGGAGCGTGTACAACCGTAAACGAGACGTTTTGAGAAAGCTTGATGCGTCGCTGCCGCAGAATCCGACTACAGGTGAAAAAGACGCTCTGTTCGCAAGGAGATGGCGCTCATGAGCGGCCGCGGCGAGCGGAAGAAAGATACCGTTCTTGTGTTGGAGGCGTGTTGGGAGAACTTGGCGAACGCGATTGTTGTACAAGCAGTTGACGATTATCTTGCGGCGTTTAAGGCTCTTCAAAGCGACCCGGATAACTTCCGCGCGAAACGGATGCAAAAGGAAGTACTTGCTTTCTTAAAGTCGGAATGGTATCAGACTTTGACGAATGTAAACCCCAGAGTCCTCATTCAGCACTTGGAGAATAAGACTGGCACAGACATTGATTTTTGACATACTCTCGAAAGTTGTCACAACTTGTCCCGGAAATCAGAAGATTTCGGCTAAAGGAAGTGCTACAATGGTATCATCCCAAAGGACATCCTCGCATTCTTGAAATCGGACTGGTATAGAGAATTAACGGGTGTTGACCCAAGAAGTATTGTCAGGCATTTGGAGAACAGGACCGGCGCAGACATTGATTTCTAGCTGGAGGAACATAGTTTGTCGGCCTTCACATCTGCACAGTTTTTCACTGTATTTCACTACTATGCGCTATGTTGCACAATCTTGCACTAAAACGGGGAGATTTCGGCTAAAGGAAGTGCTACAATGGTATCATCCCAAAGGTGGAGAAAGACCCTGCCCGTGACATCAGGCAAATTCCAAACATGAACCTCGCTTGAGCCGACACGCTCAGCGGGGTTTTCTTTTACCCTTTATCCAGCTCACGCGCCTACCCACACATCCGCCGCCAGAATTCGAGGTGATGCGCAATGGCACGGCAAAACCACCGAAAGCAATATCACGGCCGCCGGCTGCCAGCCGATCTTTTCAGGCTGATGAAGCGAAAGCCTACCAAGCCTGTTGATTCAAGCAAGACCTCATTAACCAGCACTACAGAGAAAGGCATCATCATGGAAAACGCAGTAGCAACAACCGTTTCATCAACTCCCACGATAGCCCCGCGTCCCGTCAAACCGCAGGGGACGGATGACCCTCGTATTGTTCGCGGCTCCGTCTGGTTCGCAGATTTGGGACTGCGCACAACCTCCGGCCTGCTGCCTACCTACGTTCAGTCGGGCCGGCGTCCTGTTCTGGTTATATCAAACGATCTCAATAACCGATACGGTACCATCCTGACGGTCATTCCTTTCACGGGCTCGCCCAAGCGTCTCGACATGCCGACGCATGTAGTTGTAGTCCCTTCCGACGTTCGCAACGGCTACCAGCCTAGCGAGATCTACGCTTCGACGCTGCTGTGCGAGCAGGTGACGGTGCTGGACAAGACGCGCCTCGTCGGCTACGTCGGCACCGTGGTTAACCCTGACCTTATGACTCGCGTCGAGACCGCGCTCCTTACGCAAGTGGGCATCAGCCAAACCCGGCAGGAATAGGAAAAGGAGGCGGTTTTATGCGCGAACTGAAAATCGCTCTCGGTAACTCCCGCCAGGCCAAGTACTGGTCGAACAAGACCATGTCCTTCGAGGAAATCTGTAACCGCCTAAAAACGCCTATCAGAACCACAGAGACGTCGGAAGAATACCCCAAGCTCCCCAAAGGGCAGCGCGACGACATCAAGGACAAGGGCGGTTTTGTCGGCGGGCACCTGCGCGAGGGGCTTCGTAAAGTCGATTATGTCGATTGCCGCTCCCTTTGGACGCCAGACCTTGATGATGCGACCCCGGAATTCGTTGCGGCACTACACGAGAGGATCCATTTTCTCTGTGCCGTCTACTCCACCCATGGGCACACGCCGGAGGCTCCGCGATTGCGTTTGGTTGCGCCGTTCAGCAGGGACGTTACCGCCGATGAGTACGCAGCTATTTCACGTTTTCTCGCCGCTGACATTGGTATCAGCATGTTCGACAAATGTTCATTTACACCGAACCAGTTGATGTACTGGCCGACATGTCCCTCAAACGGCGACTATCTCTTCGACACCTTTGAGGGTAAGCCACTCGATCCCGACGCCATTCTAACCGCGCATCCTAACTGGCGCGATTGTTCACTGTTACCAACAACGCCCAGTGAGAGCAAAGTCAGCAGGCCAAGTCTGAAGCAGCAGGAAGACCCGCTCTCAAAGCCCGGTGTGGTAGGCGCGTTTTGCAGGGCTTACTCCATCGAAGCGGCGATTGACGCTTTCTTGCCTGACATCTACAAGCCATCGGTCGTTGACGGGCGCCGCGATTATATCAACGGCACAAGCTGCGCGGGTTTGGTACTCTACGACGACAAATTCGCGTACAGCCATCACGCCACTGACCCGGCATACGGAAAGCTCCTCAACGCCTTTGACCTCGTAAGGCTCCATAGATTCCCACCTAACTACGACGACCCAGCCGAAGAAAAGAAGTCATACCACGCGATGGCTGGATTCGCGGTAAAGGACGAGACAGTAGGCGCGCTACTTCTACGAGAAAAGCAGGAAGAGGCCGCGGTAGAGTTCACATCTACCACCGACTGGGCGAAAGCCCTGACGCGCGACCGAAACGGCGGAATCCAGAACACCCTCCACAATCTGACATTGATCATTGCAAACGATGAAAACTTGAAAGCTATCTGCTTTAATCAGCTCGCAGACGGTATGGAAATCAAAGGCGAGGTGCCGTGGAAACACCCCGCGCGGTTCTGGCGAGACGCCGACGACGCGCAGCTCATCTGTTATGTGGACGCGAATTACGGCTCTTTCTCGGCGAGGAATTTTGACATCGCGGTCACGAAGGTCGTAGATGATCGTTCATACCACCCGATTAAGGACTTCTTCGCGTCGCTGCCTCCCTGGGACGGTGTTCCGAGGGTAGATACGCTGCTTGTCGACTATCTCGGCGCGGAGGACAACGCATACACCAGAGCCGTTACAAGAAAGGCACTTTGCGCAGCGGTAACGCGCATCTGGACTCCCGGCGTGAAGTACGATTATATCCTCGTCCTCAACGGCCCGCAGGGTATCGGCAAATCCACCCTCATCTGCAAACTGGGCGGAGAGTGGTACTCCGACAGCCTGAACCTGAGCGACATGAACGACAAGACTGCCGCAGAGAAGCTGCAAGGTTACTGGATACTCGAAATCGGCGAGATGGCCGGAATGCGAAAGGCCGATATCGAAAAGGTCAAAGCTTTCGTTTCGAGGCAGGACGATAAGTACCGAGCCTCCTTCGGTCGCCGCGTAACGCCTCACCCCCGGCAGTGTATCTTCTTCGGCACGACCAACTCGGAAAACGGATATCTGCGCGACATCACCGGCAACCGGCGCTTCTGGACGGTCAAAACGCCGGGTACGGGACGGCTCAAGCCTTGGCAGCTCACGGCTGAGGAAGTAAGGCAGATCTGGGCGGAAGTGCTGACTCTCGTTGATCATGGCGAGAAACTATACCTTGACGTTGACCTTGAAGCCCAGGCCCAGCGTGAACAAAAGGATGCCATGGAGCAGGATGACCGGGAAGGCCTCGTCAAGGAGTATCTGGAAAGGCGTCTGCCCGATAACTGGGACAGCTTGGATGTTTTTGACAGGAGAAACTATCTCCGCGACTATTGCAAGCCCAACCAGCCCGAGGGTGTTAAGGTACGAGAGACCGTCAGCAATCTCGAAATTTGGTGCGAGTGTTTTGGCAAGCCTAAGGAGGACATTAAGCCCTCCGACTCCTACGCGATAGCGGCGATTATGCTACGCATGGAAGGCTGGCGCAAGACGGATGAGCGGGAGACGCAGCCCATCTACGGACGACAGCGTTTGTACAAGCGAGAGTAGTGAACAAAATCACCGGTTCATGATGGCCATCCGTCAATTCGCGGTAGCAGTCCATGAGCACAATTCACAGGCTCAAAAAAGCAATTCACTTGGACAACCTACAGGGACAACCTATTTGACTTGTCCTGTCCACAGAGGTTGTCCAGTGAGAAGAGCCTTGAAATCACTCCATAACGAGGCTTTTCTGGACAACAGGACAAGAATCTCTTTATAGCACAAAAATATATGTTTTTAAGACTAAAAGAATAACCCGTCCGCGTGAATGCGCGCGTATTTGCGCGCGTAAGGGAATTCATGTCCACTTGTCCACACCTGTCCACCGACTCTGGTATTAGGTATCTCAGGTGTCGTAGATGACAGCGATGGAATGATAGAAGCAATAAGCTGTGGATTGTAGGCCGTGGATTGTAAAGCCGTGGATTGTAAAGCTGTGGATGGTAGGCTGTGGATTGTAAGCCGTGGATTGAATGACCAAGGATTGAATGGCCGTGGATTGTAGGCTGTGGATTGTAAGCCGTGGATTGAATGGCCAAGGATTGTAGGCCGTGGATTGTAAGCCGTGGATTGTAGGCCGTGGGTTGTAGGCTGTGGATTGTAGGCTGTGGGCTGTAAGCCGTGGATTGTAGGCCGTGGATTGTAAAAGCCCATGTCTACTTCATTCGTTGGTATGTGAATCATTCCAGGCTACCGCCGTAGCTCTGGTTTCATGCGGCTAGCGCGCCACCCTGATGGTGAGAATGGGTTTGCCCAACCTCTTGCTATCAAGGTGGCGTTCATGCCCGCGATGGTACGATAGCAGAACAGCCAGAGGCGTACGATGGCTTCCTGAGAACACTGAACGCTGTAACATCAATCAGATTCATGTTGGAGAGGTGACACCCCATGCCCAATAAACCCCGCCACCCTTGCGCCGTTCCGGGTTGCCCGAACCTGACGGTCGAGAAGTACTGTGAGGAGCACAGGAGTACAGACGAGCAGCGTCGCGGTTCTTCTACTGCCCGCGGCTATGACTACCGATGGCGGATGGCCAGTAAAGCCTACCTTCGCGCTCATCCCTTGTGCACCGAGTGTGAACGGCAGGGCAAGCTGACTCCTGCCACCGAGGTGGATCATATCCAGCCCCACCGTGGTGACAGGCAACTGTTCTGGGACGAGCGAAACTGGCAGGGTTTGTGCCATAACTGCCACTCAAAAAAGACAGCAACGGAGGACGGCGGGTTTGGGAACACAACGGAGTGATTGTGATTGAAAATGCAAAAGAAATCAAACACAATCAAAACAATCAAACGCTTTTTCAAACCCCGCCCTCTTTGTTATATAAATATAATACAGAACTAAATTTACCCCCCTTAGCGGGGGGTCAGATCTCTGTAACCCTTATGCTGTCGACCGCGTCGGCCTCTCGTGCTAAAAAGCGCAAAACCAAACAGGGTATTGCCCCCCTTGGTCAGGAAGGTCAGAAACAGCGTGGGTCTTCGGGTCGGTCATACGCTGAAAGGCGCGTGACTACTACGGTTGAGCATCTGCGAAGCGCAAACCGCTACAGCGTAAAGGTCGCTGGTTCTGAGCACCGGAACCTCAAAACCGGACAGTTTTTCAAACGAAACAGGTTTTTTTCAAACGAAATCAAACGCGCCACACATGACCGTCCCTGCTGACGCTCGGACGGTAATAATTTACCCGCCGCCAGCCTGAACTGGTCAGCAGAGAAGAGGTGAAAGACATGGCGAAGGACGGAACCCGCCGCGGCGGCACGCGCCCCGGTTCCGGGCGCAAGCCCAAACCGCTGGCAGAAAAACTTCTGGATGGCAACACGGGTCACCGAAAGACGAAGGTCATGGAGTTCGGCGATATCCCTGAACTGGAAGCGGTAGATATGCCGGAACCTCATGAAATGCTCTCCTCGGAGCAGCGCGACGGCAGCGTCCTCCAGGCCAAAGCCATCTATGAAAAGACATGGAAATGGCTGGAGGCGCGCGGCTGCGCCCAGCTGATCTCTCCGCAGCTACTGGAGCGCTACGCAATGAGCGCGGCGCGCTGGATCCAATGCGAGGAAATCACATCCGCCAAAGGGATGATCGCGGCTCATCCGACCACCAAAGCGCCGATCGCCAGCCCGTATATCAACATTGGGCTGAATTATATGAATCAGATGAACCGGCTGTGGGCAGAAATCTACGACATCGTCCGGGCCAACAGTCTTCAGGAAGTGCGCGGCACAAGCCCGCAGGACGATGTGATGGAGCGCTTGCTGTCGGCGCGGCGGGGAAAGTGAAGCTTAGTAGCTCTGTCAGCAACATAAACCGCGGCAGCACCACCCGCTGACCTTAGCTCTCAACCCGAACCATCCAGCTGAAAATGTTTATAACATCACACCTGGTGTGGCACGATACCGCGCCTGTTTTCATGGCATGTTAACCGGCACGCTGCAATAATCCTGAGCTGCTTCGAAAACTGGGTTTCATGGTCTGCGTGCTGGATCTCGCTTTACAAAGCGTACAAATTCTGGGGGGCAAAGCAAATGGATAATCAACTGAAGGCGCTCGGTTTGACTGAGCAGGATGGCAGGGTCATCGTATCAAGCCGCGACATTGCGCGTGTGTTTGAGAAAAGGCACGACAACGTTATACGCGACATCAGGAACATCATCGGAAATGACCCCAAATGGGGCCTGCTCAATTTTGAGGAGTCGAATTACATCAACGAGCAGAACCACATTCAGCCTTCCTATGTACTGAACCGTGACGGCTTCACAATTCTGGTCATGGGATACACCGGCGAAAAGGCTATGTCTTTCAAGAAAGCCTACATCGCCGCTTTCCACGAGATGGAACACAGGCTGGCATCACGCAACTATAAAGCGGTTCTACTTGCACTGGTTGCCAAAGAAGAAGAACGGGAATCCCTCCAAGCCCAGAATCAGGTCGACGGCGCCACCGTGACTCAGAAAGGACGGTCAACACGCCCATGAAAGAATTAATCCCCATGAACGAATTTGGCGTGTTTGCAGACATTCACGACACGCCGCGCGTGGACAGCAGATTTGTCGCGCAGTTCTTTGAAAAACGCCATGACCATGTTCTCCGTGATGTCGAAAACCTTATTGCCCCCAAATTTGGGGAGATTGAAGAGTCTGTCTCTGGCCTTAGTCAGGCATTCATCAAGAGAAATTTCGCCCTGTCAAGTTACAAAGACAATCGCGGACGTTCTCAGAAAGCCTATGCCATGACCCGCGATGGCTTTACCATGTTGGTCATGGGCTACACGGGTCAGAAAGCCATGCGTTTTAAGGAACAGTATATCCGTCGCTTCAACGAGATGGAGCAATTCATTGAAACGCTGGTATCCGCCCGTGAGCAGTTCCCCAAACTAACGCGAAATATTCGGCTGCTTCACGAGAATCCGAAGCCATACCACTTCAGTAATGAGTGCGACATGATCAACCGCATCGTGTTGGGCATGACTGCAAAGCAGTTTCGTGAGAGCCTCGGCCTTGAAAAAGGAAAAAGTATCCGGCCATATCTCCGGGATGATCAGATTGCCATGCTGGAACTGTTGCAGGATGTGGATATTGGGTTGTTGCTCTCAATGCCCGACTTCCAACAGCGAAAGCGGCAACTCGAGTGGTACGCGACAACGATAGCCGGTGAATTCGGTACGACGCGCAGATCGGTGGCATGTCTGGAAGAGCGGGATGTCTCGTAACGGAGCCCGTACCACTGGCGCGGCATGATCGCGCTTTTTTATTACCTGGAACTTGAGAACACATCACGGACGGCTGCGACCACAACAACGGTTGCCAGATTCATAGAAAGCGAGGATTTCATATGACCACATTTCAAACCTGTGAGGCCGTGTGCGCGGGCCATCCCGATAAGCTCTGCGACCTGATCGCCGACAGCATTCTGTGCGCCTGCCTGCGTGTGGATAAAGCCGCCCGTGTTGCCTGCGAGGTTATGGCGACGAAGGGTCACATCATTGTCGCCGGTGAGATTACCTGCGCGGAGCGTGTGGATGTGAAATTTATTGTCCGCCGTGTGCTGGAAAAGGCCGGTTATGAACCACGCCACTTTCGCATCAGCGTTTACCTCCAACAGCAGAGCCGCGATATCGCAGCCGGTGTGGATGTGGCGATGGAGGCGCGAGAAGCTGCCAGCGATGTTTCCAACCAAGACAATCACACGTCCGCTGCTGATCCTTACGACGCCATTGGCGCAGGCGACCAGGGCACTGTATACGGCTATGCCACCCATGAGACCCGCGAAATGCTCCCCCTGCCGCTGGTGCTTGCGCTCAGGATCTGCAAAAAGCTGGACAGCTGCCGCCGCGGGTTGCTCATACGCGGCATCAAGCCGGACGGTAAGGCACAGGTTACTGTGGAGTACCGAGATGGCAAAGCCAGACGTATCAAGACCGTGGTGATCAGTATTCAACACGATGTAAAGAAGGACTTGGCGGCGCTTGAGAAAGAGATTCGCCTCTACGTCCTGACTTCCTGCTTCGCCGACTTCCCACTGGACGCGGCCACCGAGATCCTCATCAATCCCGCCGGTCGCTTCGTTCTCGGCGGCCCCGATGCTGACACGGGGCTCACCGGTCGTAAGCTCATGGTGGACACTTACGGCGGGCTTGCCGCACAAGGCGGGGGCGCGCTCTGCGGTAAGGATCCCACAAAGGTGGATCGCTCCGGCGCATATATGGCGCGCTACATCGCCAAGAACCTCGTGTGTGCAAGGCTGGCCGAGAAGTGCGAGGTTGCTCTCTCCTATGCCATTGGGAAAGCAAATCCTGTTATGGTGAGCGTGCGAGGGTTCGGTACAAGCGTACTGCCGGATGACAAGTTGACCCGGATTGTAAACCGTGTCTTTGACATGCGACCGGCGGCGATCATCGATCATCTCGATCTGCGCAATGTTTGTTACACCGATACAAGCTCATATGGGCATTTCAGCAGCAGCCTCCTGCCGTGGGAGGATGTGGACAGGCATGACGCGCTGCGCAAAGCGGCGCGGGAGGTTGTGGAAGCTGACTACGGCAAGCAGACAGGTATGGCTACCGACAATTCGGGAGGGGCAGGAAAATGACGATTGAAAAACTGCGGCTTGCCGATCTGAAACCGGCGGAGTATAACCCCCGAAAGGATCTCAATCCCGGAGACCCGGAGTATGAAAAGCTGAAACGCTCGATCGAGCAGTTCGGCTATGTGGATCTTCTCATCTGGAACAAGACCACGGAGCATATCGTTGGCGGCCATCAGCGGGCGAAAGTCCTGATGGATCTTGGTTACGACGAGGTGGACTGCGTGGTTGTCGAGATGGACGAGACCCGGGAAAAGGCGCTCAACGTGGCGCTGAACAAAATCAGCGGCGATTGGGATAAGGACAAGCTGGCGCTGGTGATCGCGGATATTCAGGGCACGGATTTCGACGTCTCCTTTACAGGTTTTGACGCCGCCGAGATCGACGACCTGTTCGCGCACACCGAGAAGGGCGAGGCGCACGATGATGACTTTGACGCCGATGTCGCCCTCAAGGAGAAGCCTTTCGTTGAACCCGGCGATGTTTGGACGCTTGGACGGCACCGGCTGATCTGCGGCGATTCCACGTACGCTGAAACCTTCGCTGTACTCATGGACGGCAAGCAGGCTAACCTGTGTGTGACCGACCCGCCGTATAACTGCGATTACGAGGGCGGAACAGGAATGAAGATTCTGAATGACAAAATGCCCGCCGAGAAGTTCAAGGCATTTTTACTGGCTGCGTTCATCAATATCTTCAATTCGCTGACGGATGGCGGCTCCTTTTATGCCTTTCACTCGGACGCGGAGAAGGTCAATTTCTATGAAGCCGCTGTTGAAGCCGGTTTCCACTATTCCACCACCTGTATCTGGGTGAAGAACAGCCTGGTCATCGGGCGTATGGACTATCAAATGCGTCACGAGCCGGTGATCTACGCTTTCAAGGACACGGCAAAGCACAGGTGGTATAGCGACCGCAAACAGACGACGGTATGGGAATTCGACCGACCGACGAAAAGCAAGCTGCACCCGACGATGAAGCCGATCCCGCTTATCGCGTACCCGATACAGAACAGCTCCGCGCCTAATGGTATCGTGCTCGACCCCTTCGGTGGCTCCGGCTCCACCTTAATCGCGTGTGAGCAGACCAACCGAATTTGTTTTACTTCTGAGCTTGATCCAATCTACGCGACAGTGATCATTAAGCGCTTTTATCAGTATTTTGTAGAACACAAGAATTCCACCACAAATGTTGATGATGAAATATACGTTATCCGCGATGGAAAACGTATTAGTTTCTCAGAAATCGCAACCCAGAATATGCCTTAACGGACGTTCGTTTTTCCTGATAACTTGTTAGAATTACGGTGGGCACAATACAATGTTAGGAGGTCTCACCGTGGAAACTATCGAACGAACCGTGCAAATGTTTCTGGATGAAATGCATCATGTCGGATACGGTACAGACAGATTGAAAACTGCTGCATCCGTGCTGGACCGACTATGTGCATGTCATTCGACAGCCAACTGTCCACATCTGAACAAGGAATTAACAGAAAGATACGTTGACACTCTACGTGAAAAGTTGAATAATACCCCCACCGGGCAGAGGTATGCACAAGAGCAGATTCTAATCATCAGGATTTTCCTTGGCTTCGTGGATACTGGAAAGATCACTGAGGTAAGGTATACACTGCCCAGAATACCTGTTCCTGATGAGTTTGCCAGAGTTATAGATGAATACGTCGACGAAATAGTTGTCACTCCAAGCCAAAGGAAAAGCAGGTCTTGGGCTCCAAGACGTTATGCTTTCTGGCTTTCTCAGCATGGTGTTACGTCATTCCATGAGGTGACAATCGCCAATCTAAGGGCATATATCATTGACGAAGCTGCGAATCTTAAGAGTAAAACCATTCCATCTTTGCGTGTTGAAATGCGTAAATTCCATATATGGCTTCATAGTAACGGATACATTGATAGCACATATGAGGAATTATTTGACTTTCAAGCAGCAATAAAAAATAAAATCCATCCTGCTGCCCCACCAGATGATGTAGCAAAGGCCATTTCGCAAATAGATCGTTCAGCTGCAATGGGTAAAAGAAATTACGCCGCCATTATGCTCGGCGTAGTACTCGGCTTGAGGGGCTGTGATGTCAGAGCGCTGCAGTTGACTGACATTAACTGGAACGAAGGAGAAATACGGATTTCTCAGAGCAAAACCGGAAAACCGCTTGCTCTTCCATTGACAAGCGATGTTGGCGAGGCGTTAAGAGACTACATTCTTAATGGACGCCCACATTTTGACGACCCGCATGTGTTCCTCCGTCATAAGCCACCAGTTGGCCCAATAAAATCGGGCAGCACTTTCGGTGGTGCCTATACGCAATATATGAGAATGGCGGGGCTGGACGGCCCTGGAGGATTTTACCAACTTCGCAGGGCGGAAGGGAAAAATCTTGTTGTATCCGGCACGCCCGTCACTACTGTAGCCCAGATCCTTGGACATACTGATATTGCCAATACAAAGCAGTATATTGCTTTGGACACGTCTTCCCTCAAGATTTGTGCTCTGAGCTTTGACGGTATTGAGCCAAGGGGGTGGAAGCTGTGAAATACACTTTCCAAAGCTGCTACCAGAATGCCATGAATGGATATCTGGAATTCCGAAAATCATTATGGTTCTCAGCTGATGCGAGTCTTACATATCTCCGCCGTTTTGACAGATATTGTGCTGACAATGAAATCACCTCCGATTCTCTGACCAAAGAAATTGTTGATGCCTGGTTGAAAAATGAGCAGGAAAAAGGTTACATTGACATGTGCGGAAGGGCAAGAATCATGCGGACTTTCGCAAAATATCTCAAAGGAGTCGGCGTATCTGCCTATATTCTTCCTTCATACCTGTTCCGTGACAAACGAACTTTTGTTCCGTATGTCATGTCAACAAAAGAGCTCAGTTCCTTCTTCGATGCGGCAGACAGGCTTGAATCCTGGCATTGCGGGGATCGCTTTGTATCATATGTTGCTCCAGTCATTTTCAGGTTACTGTATACGTCAGGATTGCGGCCGCAGGAAGCATGTAACCTGGTGGACTCCGATGTTAATCTTGACAATGGCGAAATCCTCATAAGAGTCAACAAACGCAGAAAAGAGCGGATCGTCGTTGTTTCGGATGATATGCTCCGGCTATTGAATGAATACGTCACACAGAGAACGCACATTTTTGTCAGGACTCCGTACTTTTTCCCCAGGATTGACGGGAGAATGTACACTGCCCAGCAATTAGGTGCCGTCTGTGATCGCTGTTGGGAAATGGCAAATCCTGATCTTGACCCCAGTTTTCTTTCTGCGTTGCGTCCATATGATTTCAGGCATACATTTGCCTCGGTTGTACTTCAAAAATGGATAAACGAAGGTATTGACCTTTTTACGATGCTGCCATATCTCAGAACATATATGGGGCATGAACATTTTGAAGATACAGCGTACTACATCCACATCTTGCCTGAACGGCTGTCGGCATCACCAGGTGTTAATTGGGATGCCATTGATGCGGCTGCACCGGAGGTGTCGATATGGGACTGAAGAAAAATGATTTATTCTCGATCACCTTGGATTATTTCAAGTCGTACCTTCCTTATATGAGGAAATGCAGTCCCGCGACGATTCGTACATACCAGATCGCCATGGAGCAATACCTTGATTACCTGAAAGGACAAAACGGTGTTATGCTATATGAGGTGACAATTTTCATGATGGACAGGAAATCGATGATTGCCTATCTTGACCATCTTGAGAAGGAGCAGGGGTGTTCTGTCTCGACAAGAAATCACCGCAGAGCATGCATAAGGGCTTTTTTAAAGTACGCGGCCACGTGTAGCATTGAAGCAGCAGGTATTTGGAATGAGATTCAATCCGTACCCAAATCCAGCGAGTCAAAGAAACCGGTCGACTATCTTACTGTAATAGCTGTAGAAGCAATTATTGCACAGCCGGATGTTGCAACACGAAAAGGAAAGAGAGACGCTTTCCTTCTGCTGTTTCTATACCAGACAGGCGCACGAGTTCAGGAACTTGTCGATGTACGGATTTGCGATCTTGCCATTGATAGCAGAAACATTGTAACTTTACATGGCAAAGGCTCGAAAACAAGGGCGATCCCTATGAGGGAGAAGCTTGTTGAGCATCTGAAAAAATATCTCCAGATGTTTCACCCCGACGTGAATCTGTATTCAACAGATACATTATTCTATTCCGTACATAAGAGTCAACATTCAAGAATGACCGAAGACAATGTCAGAAAGCTCGTCAGGGAATACGGGAATAGAGCTCGCGCAAAAAAACCTTCTATTCCTGAAAACGTTCATCCACATATGTTTCGCCATTCAATAGCTATGCATCTTTACCAGAATGGTGTAGCATTACCGCTCATTTCTCAGTGGCTTGGTCATTCGAGGCTCGAAACCACACTCATCTATGCGTATGCGGATACAGAGCAAAAGCGTGAAGCCATTGAAAAAGCAATCCCTGAGGATAGCACCCTCAAGGCATTCTTGAATTCAGAACGGTATCGTCTCGACGATGACGACCTAATTAAGCAACTGTACGGTCTGAAATAACCCAACAAGTTTACGGGAAAAAAGGAAATAGAATTCCTTCACTGGATTTCTATTTCCTTTTTAATATCCGCATATTCAATCTTTTGACCGTCCCGGATCACATATATCTCTGGCTCCGAATTCTTGTGTTCTACAAAATACTGATAAAAGCGCTTAACAGGAATTCCCGTGAAGCGCTTCATCGAGCAGGCGGGTGGAAGCGATGGCGTCATCTTGCTGCGCGACGGCCTGACGTACCGCTATGACGAGGTGCCGGGACTGACGGAGGCTGAACGACAAACAAACAAGTAGTTCATCCTTTTTATTTTCCTGGTTTTGTCAATACTGCACAACCAGTTCCGACCGTTGCCGTTCGTTCTGTCAAATGTGCTGAAAGCCATTATAAATCAACACTTTTCGCTTGCTATTCGCCCGAAAGTACGGGAATATGTGCTCACGCCGAAGGTATACAACGGTGGGGAAAATGCAGAAACCTGCGTAAAGCGGACACAGAAAGACGGACAAGCACATGAAGATTTCTTACAACGTAACGGGTAGCAAGCGCAAGGAACTGGTGCAGGCGATCTCGCGGGAGCTGGAAACGGAAGCAAAGTATTGCGGTGCTCCGGGTTTTGCTTACGAAGTCGGTGGCCTGCACATCGACAGGGACGGCACGGTGAGCGGCCCCGACCATCGCGGCCTGATCGCCGACCTTGAAGGCCTTTACAGCCTGATTCCCGCGGCCGCTGCGTACGACACAGAAAAGCCCGCGACAGAGGTTCCCGACGACCTGCAAATCTCCGAGACTGCGGCGCTGGGCGGCAGGGTCAGTCCCTATGATACGCTGACCGACGATGAACCTCCCCTGGTGGTGAATCGCGACAGCGAGCCGGATGCCGCGCCCTGTGGCCTAACGATCAGCCTCCCGCGCGAAGGCATGACCGACGCAGCGATAGAGAACCTACGCAGGCTCATTACCAATAAGGAAATCCTCATCAAGAAAGCGCTGGGACTGGACTCGCTACCCATCGAGGCAGATGACAATGTCATCTCCTTCCCATGGTATGACAATATGCCTTCGTCAGAGGTGCTCAAAGCGGTCTCAACCCTCGTTGCTAAACTGGTCGGTATGGCCAAAAACCAAAAGCGCGTGAATGCCAAAGCTGAGGAACCGGTGGAGAATATGAAGTACAGCTTCCGGTGCCTGTTACTAAGGCTTGGGTTTATCGGGCCGGAGTACAAGGATGTGCGATCGACGCTTCTGAAAAACTTTTCTGGCAGCGGAGCGTTCAAATCAGGAGCGCGTCGCACGGGGCCGAGACCGGCAGTGCCCCTCGACCAGCCCATTGATGCCCAGGCCAGCGAAAGGGAGGATTCAAGCAATGCGTAACTTCCCCGACAGAGAAACTGTCGAGCGCATCCGCAGGGAGTACCCTGCGGGCACTCGCATAGCGCTGATTGCTATGGACGATGTCCAAGCGCCCCCCGTTGGCACTCACGGAACCGTGCTGGCAGTCGACGATGTAGCCAGTCTTCAAGTTCGTTGGGACAACGGTAGCACCCTAAACGTGATCTTCCGTGTGGACAAGGTGGCGAAACTGAAGGAAAGTGAATGATCGCATAACATCGCGTTGAGAAAGCAGACTCAAGATCATTACGCACAAGCCCTTTCTCATGCACACCGGGACTGCCGAAAGGCAGCCCTTTCATTATGCCCGGTTTCGAGAAAGGATGGGGCCACAGATGGCAGCGTATAAGCTTAAAAACTACCAGCCAACACGCTTTATGGCTCCGGATTCCCATTATGATAAAGCAGCCGCCGACTACGCTGTGGCCTTCATCGAATCGCTCTGCCACACAAAAGGCAAGTGGGCGGGCAAACCTTTTAAGCTGATCGATTGGCAGGAACGCATCGTGCGCGATATCTTCGGAGTGCTGAAGCCCAACGGTTACAGGCAGTTTAACACGGCATATGCTGAACTCCCTAAAAAATCGGGGAAGTCTGAGCTTGCCGCCGCCATCGCCTTGCTGCTGACCTGCGGCGACGGAGAACAGAGGGCGGAAGTTTATGGCTGTGCCGCTGACCGAAACCAGGCATCCATCGTGTTCAATGTGGCGGCCGACATGGTGCGATATTGTCCCGCACTTGCCAAACGGGTAAAAATTCTTGACTCCACCAAGCGTCTCGTCTACCAGCCTGCCGGTGGCGTTTATCAGGTGCTTTCCGCTGACGTGGCGAACAAACACGGTTTCAATACCTCCGGCGTCGTCTTTGATGAGCTTCATGCTCAGCCGAACCGAAAGCTCTACGATGTTATGCTTCGCGGTTCCGGCGACGCGCGAATGCAGCCGCTATATTTTCTCATCACTACAGCGGGCGACAACCAAAACAGTATTTGCTGGGAGGTTCACTGCAAGGCGAAAGATTTACTGGAAGGTCGAAAACACGACCCGACATTTTACCCGGTGATCTATGGCGCAGATGAGAGTGACGACTGGACTGATCCGGAGGTGTGGGAAAAGGCAAATCCCAGCCTTGGGGTGACGTTTGGTATCGATAAGGTGCAGGACGCCTGTAATAGCGCAAAGGAGAATCCAGCCGAGGAGAACGCTTTTCGGCAGTTGAGGCTCAATCAGTGGGTGAAGCAAACAATCAGGTGGATGCCCATGGACAAGTGGGACGCCTGCGCGTTTCCGGTAGATCCGGAATCCCTCAAGGGGCGCGTGTGCTACGGAGGCCTGGACCTCTCGTCGACCACCGACATCACG
>Ga0268263_1001564_pt1 | contig 19179 bp, 15 predicted proteins | sample Biomet5_FD_190358 | JGI IMG/M metagenome (GOLD analysis project Ga0268263, IMG submission 190358) | Microbial communities from bioreactor (seeded with sewage sludge) at LBNL, California, USA - Biofuel metagenome 5 (SPAdes) (version 4) | ecosystem: Engineered > Bioreactor > Anaerobic >... | reverse complement strand
TAAGATAGTCTAAATCTTTTTGAGTAAATGATAATTTGGGGCGACGGCTTATACGAGACATAAGGTTAGTTATAGAACAATTAACTAATTATTTTTATGGGTAGATATCAGAATCTAACCACTAGACGATGAAGAAATCCAATTTTTGGAGCTTCTTGGAAAGTGCATAAAAGAAAATGAAGAGACAATACTTTCTGAGCTTGAACCTAAAATAAATTCTGTTGATTCAAAGGAAAATTCGATATTAACCTTAGTTATCGAAGAAAATGGCTTCATCAGATATGTCGGAGATTTTGAAGTATTTCGTAAGATCCTTAAGAACAATGGGGCTTCCAGGTTTTACAGTAAATATAATATTACCTCTAAATCCGATGATAAAGTATGTTCTATTTGCAAAACACATAAAGAGGTTTATGGCTTCGTTACGCCTTATGAATTCTATACCGTAGATAAAAGGGGATTTGTTAGTGGAGGATTTGACCAAAGTAAGGCATGGAGAAATAATCCCATTTGCCTTGAATGTGCCTTGAAAATTACAGCGGGAAAAGAATATATTGAAAAATACATGTCTTTTGGTTTTTATGGGTTCAATTTCCTCCTTATTCCTAAGCTACTTAATAATAGTACTAACGAGGACCTTTTCGATACTTTTGAAAAATTCAATGAGAAAAAATTTACATTTAATAAAGAATATAAAAATTTCTTACAGGCTAATGAAAGCGATATCCTTGAAATTCTAAGTGAAGAGGATAATTATCTTAATTTTAATTTCCAATTTTATGAAAAGTCCAATTCTGCATATCGAATTCTTTTGTATATCGAGGATATTCTTCCTTCAAGGTTAAGAGAGCTTTTCAAATCCAAAGAAATCGTTGACAAAAGAAAAATATTCAGTAATTATTATTCTAATGATACCGAAGTAAAATCCATCCAATTCACATTAGGTAATGTAAGGTGGTTCTTCCCAAATACTCTAGATGACCCTGATTTAAACAAGTACTTTTTAGAAATCACAAACGGGATATTTACAGGAGCTTCCGTTGATTATAATTTTCTGTTAAAGTATATTATGCGGCGTATTAGAAAAGATTTCAGGAATGAAAATTCAACAAGATATTCTCTATTTTTGGGATTCCAAATGTTAGACTTTTTAAGTAATTTGTATTTGCTTGGAAATTATACAGGAGGTAATTGTGTGAATTCTACGAATTTATCAATTTTATTAAGTGACATGGAACCAAAGGAAAACAATGGTTATGAGGCGCGAACAAATGTTATCTTTTCGGAATTTGAACATTTCTTCAATACCGATGCAAAAAAGGCTATTTTTTTAGAAGGCGCACTTGTTCAGTATTTACTAAATATTCAAAAATTTCAGCGTGGAAGCGCTCCTTTCAGAACTAAACTTCGAGGCCTGAATCTTGATGAGCGTTATGTAAAAAGAATCTTCCCTGAAACCATAAATAAACTCGAAGAGTATGATGCTAATTATTATAAAGAACTTGAATACCTGGTATCAAAATACATGATTCAATCTGGCAATAATTGGAAAATGTCAAACGATGAAATCAGTTTCTATTTTGTTCTTGGTATGAATCTATCAAACCTTTTAAAGCCACCTAAACCTGAAAAGGAGATTAAAAATGACTGAAGTAAACAGAAGATCTGAAATTGTATTTTTGTATGATATAAAAGATGGAAATCCAAACGGAGATCCACTTGATGAAAACAAACCACGTATTGATGAAGAGACGGGAATAAACCTTGTAACAGATGTCAGGCTTAAGAGAACAATACGTGATCATCTCTACAAGTTTAGAGGTAAGGAAATTTTTGTTAGAGAAATTTCAGATGAAAGCGGTTCTATTCAAGATGCAAAAATGAGGGCAAGAGATTTTTTGACAATTGACGAGCCTCTTGATTCATTCGAAACTGGTAAAAAAGCCATTAATGAAAAACTTCTTGCTGATTGTATTGACGTTCGTTTATTTGGAGGAACTGTTCCACTTGAACTTAAAGTCAAAAAAGGAAACAAAACTGATAAAGAAACTGGTTCAATAACCCATACTGGTCCTGTACAGTTTAAGATAGGCAGATCAATGCATAAGGTCTTCATGAAACACTTCCGTGGAACAGGAGCATTTGCTTCAAAGGAAGGAGCCAGTCAGAAAACGTTCCGTGAAGAGGATTTCTTACCTTATTCTTTGATAAGTTTTTACGGAATTATTAATGAAAATGCGGCTAAGGATACGAAACTTTCAGAAGAAGATGTAGACCTGCTTCTTGATGGAATGTGGAATGGAACTAAGAACCTTATTTCCAGGTCAAAAGTCGGCCAGGTTCCCCGCCTCCTGTTCAAAGTAAATTACAAAGAAGGAAATTATCACATTGGAGATCTGAATAACCTTTTCAGTCTTAATTCTGATTTGATAGATGAAGAGATTCGGGATATTTCACAGGTAAAGATTGAGGTCCAGAGGCTGGTTGATGTATTGGGTAAAAACAAAGATAAAATTGAAAATACCCAGATTTGCTTGGATGGGTCGATTACGTTTACATATGACGGAGAAGAGATTGACTTTGAAAAAGGCCTTATGGAAGCCGGAATAAATACTGAAATACTAACAATGTGAGCTAAGAACATGAAAGTATTAGTGTTCGATGTATGGGGAGAATTCGGTCATTTCCGAAAACACTATACTACAACTTCTCCCCTTACATATTCTATTCCTCCTAGAACGGCTATTGCAGGAATGATTGGTGCTATAGAAGGGTTTGGAAAAGACGAGTATCTGCAGTACTTATCTAAAGAAAAGGCAAATATTGCGGTAAAGATAAGTCGTCCTATCAAAAAGACCAGAATTGCAGAAAATTTAATCGACACTAAAATTGCTCCTCTAATGAGCAGAATAAAGACCAGAACCCAGATAAGATTCGAAGTACTGAAAGATGTAAAATATAGGGTTTATGTTTCTCATTCCTCTGAAGAAGTATATAATAAACTTTATTCTATGTTAAAAGAACACAAATCGGTGTATACCCTGTGCCTCGGTCTGAGTGAACACATTGCCAATTATGAATTCATAGGAGAAATGGAGGCTGTCAGTGAACTTTCAGATTCTGAAAGGGAAATTCATTCTGTAATTTCTGAAAAAGAGCTCATAAAAATCAGTTTTGAAGAAGGAAAAGAGTATTTTTCAGAGACTATTCCAATAGAAATGCTTCCAAATAGAGAAGTTACAGAATATGGCAAAATTTTGTTTGAAAAAAATGCAAAATGCATTCTTGCTAATGTAAGTAATCTCTGGAGGCTTGAGAATGGAGAAGGAATTGTCTTCATGTGATTTCCATCTTCGTTCCCATCCCGATAAACTATTATTTAGGCACTTATCCAACGTAGGAAACAAATCAATCTCGACCAGTAAGGAGAAAAGTTTATCACTGGAAAAGTTTGGGATTGATGAAAATACTTTTTCAAAAATAACATATCTTATAGGAGTTTGTCACGATTTTGGGAAAGGCACAGAGTATTTTCAAAGGTATCTTTTGGAGACTAATCCTTCCATCCAGAGGAGCTTAAAAAATAAAAAAGAATATCACCATGGCCTTCTCTCAGCTATTTTTACCTATTACATATTAAAAAAGTATGTAGATTCGCTTAACGATAAAAATATTCTGGAATATACTCCTATCATAGGATATCTCATTGTAAAAAGGCATCATGGAAACCTGAAAGACGCTGAGGATGAAATACGAGAACTAATAGATGAAGATACTCTTGAAATTATTGATCTTCAAATAAAGTCATTAGATACAGGTGAATTGAAAACAATATATGAAAAGTTACTCGATGGGTATGATATTTCTTCTGACATAGATACTTTCTGCAATGAGTACCGTTCCATCGCTAAAGAAATTTTGAAAAATCGAAGGAAATTCATAAAATTGCTCAAGGAGGAGCAATTTACAGGCTATTATTTGATTACATTAACTCTTTACTCAATTCTTATAAACTCTGATAAGATAGATGCATCTTCTATTGATGTTTCCAGTGAAATCGAAATTTCACCTGAACTTGTAGATAAGTACAAGGTAGAAAAGGGTTTCCAAAATAATGAAGGCATAATGAATAAAGTGCGTAACGAGATTTATGAGGAAGTTACAGAAAGTATTGAGAAACTTGATCTTAATAATAAAATATATTCAATAAGCGTCCCTACAGGTTCAGGAAAAACTCTCACATCACTTTCTTTTGCATTAAAATTGAAAGCAAGATTAAGAGAGGAAAAGAGAATCAAGGCAAAAATAATTTATTCTCTACCTTTTCTGAGTATCATAGACCAGAATTACGATGTTTTTGAAGACGTTTTTAAAACAGTTGAGACAGCAAATCCTTCTGAAGATGTGCTACTTAAACATCATCACCTTGCAGATATATTTTATAGAACTCAAGATGATGAAGAATTTGAAGGACTTAAAAGCTTATTTTTAATCGAGGGGTGGAACTCTGAGATAATCGTTACTACATTTGTCCAGTTTTTCCACACAATCGTGTCTAATAAAAATCGCTCACTCAGGAAATTTCATACAATTGCAAATTCGATTGTAATACTTGATGAGATCCAGTCAATTCCTCATAAGTACTGGCTATTGTTAAAACAGATCATTTCGGGGTTTGCAGAATATTTTAATACGTACTTCATTTTTGTAACAGCAACTCAACCTCTCATTTTTGATCCTGATAAGGGAGAAATTGTTGAGCTGGTAAAAAATAAAGATACGTATTTCAGGGAATTTGATCGAGTTAAGTTAAATATAAATCTGAATCCAATGGATATGGATAATTTCAAGGAAATAATTGAATCTGAAATCAAAAATAATTCCAAGAAGGACTTTTTGTTTGTATTGAACACTGTTAAATCTTCGCTTGAGGTATTTAACCATTTAAAAAATTTAAAACTTGAAAATAGTGATTATTATTATCTTTCTACTAACATTATCCCAAAAGAAAGGCTTAATAAAATTAAGAAGATAACAGACAAGTCGGGAAAAAGAAAAATTATTGTTAGCACTCAGCTTATAGAAGCCGGAGTAGATATCGACGTAGATGTTGTTTACAGGGATTTTGCCACAATTGACTCAATAAATCAGGTTTCAGGGAGATGTAACAGGAATTCTTCCAAGAGTTCTCGAGGACAAGTAAACATTGTGGTTCTGAAAGATGAAAGGAAAGAGTTTCATCGATATATATATTCGAGTTTTCTCATTGACAAAACAAAAGAAGTATTGAAAGACCTTCCCTCTGAAATTTATGAAAAAGACCTGCTCTTTTTAAATAACAACTATTTCAGGAAAGTTAAAGATACTTCAAGTGAAGATGAGTCCAAAGAGCTACTCTCATACATAAATGAGCTTAAATTCAAAACTCTTACATCCGATTTCAGGCTAATAGATGATAAAACAGGATACGAAAAAATAGATGTATTTGTAGAAAAAGATGAAGAAGCTGCTGAAATCTGGAAAGAATACCTCGTAATGAAATCTCTTAAAAATCCACTGGATAGAAAAGAGAAATTCCTGTCCATCAGGAAAAAATTCAATGAATATATCATCTCGGTGCCTAAAAAAGACTTTTCCTGTGAAGAACTAGAGGATCTCAATATAGGATATATTCCTTTTGAACAAATAAAACATTATTATGATCCTGAAACCGGTTTTGTTTTTGAATTAAAGCCCACCATGATGTGTGATTAATATGAAAGTTAAAACGCTAACTCTAACTCTTGTTCCTGACCGAAAAGTAGGAACAAACGCCTCAAAACTTCGAGGTTTTTTTGCTACCCGGTTTAATGAGTATACACTTTTGCACCAACACAACTGTGATAAAGTTATCTATATGTATCCTTTGGTTCAATATAAAATTTTGAAAGGTATTCCTCTAGTTTTCGGGATAAACGAGGGTGTAGAAGTCCTGCAGGAAATTTTCAATAAATATGAAAAAATCGAGCTAGGTGAATCCACATATGAAATTCTGGAAAAGAAGATATCTTTTAAAGAACAGGATTTCGGCATTTCAGACAAATTCCATACCTACAGCTTTGAAACTCCATGGTTTGCCCTCAATCAGGAAAATTTTACCGATCGATACAAGAAAATAGGAACTGCCGAACAAAAAGAACTCCTTCGAAAAACCCTGGTCGGAAATATACTTTCAATGTCCAAGTCCCTTGGTTATACTGTTCCGGAAAAAATCAAGTGCGAGATAAATTTGCATCCAGGTAGCAGTAGAATGAAAGGAGTGGAAATTGCTACGTTCAAAGGGAAATTTATGGTGAATTTCCTCATCCCCGATTATTTCGGTCTTGGAAAATCCGTATCTCGCGGTTTTGGAACGGTGAAAAAATGGACGGGAGAAAAATAAAACCTAAATATCTAAATTTCGTAGGATCTTCAACTGCCTAAGCATATTTTAAGTGCTGATTATTTTGGAGGAATAGTTATAGAACCCATAAAAATTGAAATCCAAGCCCTTACGCCAATTTGGACCGGCGATGCGGAAGGAAAGTGCACAACTATAAAGGAAACTGCAATAATCGGCAGCATGCGGTGGTGGTATGAAGCTATTGTTAGAGGAATGGGCGGGTACGCTTGTGACCCGACGAGTGAGAAAAGTTGTCAATTTGATTCAAAAGCTTATGATGAAGAATATAAACGACATTTAGAGGCAAATGAATCAAAAGAATTAGCTTCAAAATACGCATTAGAAGCCGGATTGAATAAAGTATGCCCTGCATGCAGGTTATTTGGTTGTACTGGATGGAAAAGACGATTCAAGTTAGAAACTTTTGTAGATACTAATCAAATAGAATCTTTCAACTTGGCAACATTAGACCAAAAGAAGAGCTTCAATAATTGGTGGTTATCCAGTATTTTTGAAAAATCAATTAAATCAGACCATTCAAATATGACATTTGGAAAATTTAATCTTATTATTACAGAATTTGCAAACTCTACAAATCTTAGTATATCTTCTCAAGTTCACTCTTTGCTTTCAATCATGAGCACAATAAGTGCAATAGGCGCTAAAAATCAATATGGCTACGGTATTTTTGATTTTAAAGATAAAAAGAATATAATAGACTCACTTGAAGAAATAAAATTATCTTTAGATAATTTTAATCAAATACAAGAAACTAGTAGCACAGATTTCTATTCTTTAGATAAGTTCTGGTGTTATGAATTCACATTGGCAGAAGAGAATAAGACAGTCCTTAGGTTTAAAAAAGCAAATATTATCGGAAAAAAAAGCAATAGTAGCCAATATATTCCTGTATCTTTCGATATTCGTTATAAATTACCTGGGACTGAACTTGGTTTGAGGAATATATTCTTAAAAAAATATGATAAGAAAAAAACTAGACAAATATTTGGCACAATTAATAAATATGAAAAAACTGGTAGTCGCATTTTTGTAAGCCATATTTTCAGAAAGAATAATAATGCAGGCTATTTCTTAAAAATATGGGGCTTTACAGACGAAGATATTGGGAATTTCATTGAAAGTACAACTAAAGAGATGTTCGGTTTGAGCAGCCATGAGGTAATTCGAAAAGATATTGAGCTTAAGGCTTTTTTGGAGGGTGTAAAAAATGATCTATGATTGGTGTTCATGTGCTTGTTCTGAACAAAATTTTGAAAATAATCTACATTTGATGTACTATTATTATGCTGCTACTGGTAAAGATCCTGAGGATATTCGCGCAGATTGGCAAAAAAGAAACTTACAAGCTAATATGAAACAAGAGCTTGAATCATGGCATTTGGATGCTTTTTTGCATGATAATATTTTTGAAAATAACATTAACCTATCAGTGCTACCTGAAAATTCATTTGTTATTCAGTTTAAGTTCATTCTTAAGAAACCCTATATTTCTATTGACGAACAAGAATTCTATATTATTGATAATCCTATTCGAAAGGATAAAGTTTTTAATCTTCCTTATATTGCGCCTTCCTCATGGAAAGGAAGTCTAAGAAGTGCTCTGTTTTATTTAGGATATAATTCTGAAAACGAAAAGATTCAAAATATCTTTGGTAACAAAAATACTGAAAACGATGAATTGCTAACGAAAGGAAGAGTTCATTTGTTCCCTACTTTTTTCAAGGAGAAAGGATTAGAAATCATTAATCCTCACAATCGGGAAAAAAGAGTTGGAACAGTACCTATACTATTAGAGTGTGTACCTGCTGGTGAAAGTGGCACATTTACCCTTCTTTATGTTCCGTATAACCTATTTCTAAATCTGGATAAAGAATCATTCAAGAAACAAATATTAGAGGATTTGCTATTATTAAGTGAAGGACTCAAATCCATGTTCCTGACATATGGTTTTGGTGCCAAGACGTCAAGTGGATTTGGAATTGCTGAAAATAATCTTATGCAAGATGAAGGAAAAATTATCCTTAAATCAAAATGTGTTACTGCTTCTGTACATGAAGATATAAAGCCACCAGAAAAAGAATTTTTAAAATATCTTAATGAAGATGGATCTCTAAAAGATTCCTTTAAAGATGCTGAGGGTAAACTGATAACTAAAATTACAGGTGAAAAATTATCTCTAATTGGGGGAGGATCCCTCAAAGAATTTAAATTATTCAAAAATTGGTACAAAGATAATGACCATAAGTGGCAGAAAAACCTTAAATCCAAGAATGAAATCTCGGTAGAATGGCCAACTTGGTTTTTCAACACTTTTGATGAATTGATTGATGTTGCTAAAGATATCAGCCAAAAACTGTTGAATTCCAAGGAGGAGAGACAGTGAGCAAAGATCTGAATATTCTTGCAGAGAATAGGGATGCTTTGCTACTTGCTGAGGTTGCTGCGTGGCTGCATGATATGGGAAAGTGTAGTGATGAGTTTATAGATAAAAAAAATAGAAATATTAAGGAGCTAAAGTCTAAAATTGAGCCATATAAAGCTGTAATTAATGATCTGCAGACTTATAACTTAGATTCATTTCAAAAGATAAGAGAAGCAGAAATCAATCATCAGTACGCTTTAAATAAAATATTAGATAATAAAGTTACAAATTTATTCAATACATTAAGCCCGCAGCTATTAACAAATTGCTATTCACTAGCAGAACTTATCTATTTTGGTAGACCAAAATTTATAGGCAAGATTCAGAATGTGATGAGCAAAGATCCAGAACCTGTAGAATATTTAGCTCGTTCCCATGCATCTGCTCATGTTGAAAAAGAAGAAGGAAGAAACGAGGAAAGTAAGTATCTTTCTTCTCCTTTTGGATATGAATTTAAGGCATATTCTAAACTGACTAAAAAACTGAATGCAATCCCTTTTTTTAAACTTAAAGATTTTACAGCCCAAAGAAGTGCATTTCTTAAAGAATTAGAGGATATATTCACACAAGCTCCTGGTGAGACTCGTTATCCAATAAACGAGGTAGATTTATGGAATTGGGCCAGCATAGTCGCTGCTCTTTACAAATCAGCATTGTCTGGTGCATACTTAGGAAACAAACCTGATTCCATATATTTAAAATGGCGTTTCTTATCTGTAAGATTCAATTCGGAGAGTATATGGGGGAATTCTTCAAGCATCCCAATTTTGCTTGCCAGAAATGAATGGATGGAAACTGGGCTTGATAATTTAAAAAAGCTATTAGAAGAAACGTATCCTCTTGGAAATGAAGTTTACAGAGATGAAAACGGTAGTGTATTTGTTGTACCTGATGTAAACGATTTACTTGAAAAGAAAGTGAATTTTGAATCTGAAAAAACGCTTAAAAATTTAATAATCGAAACAATGTCTTATGAGGGAGAAATCCAAGTACATCCCACAATTCAGGATGAATCTTGGTGGGGGCAATGCTATAACTACAAAAAACATCCTGACAAAAACAAAGTACCCCCTACTTTGAGTGAAAACAAAGTACCCCCTATTTCGAGCATAATTTCTGGAGAGATACCATCTGTTTCTGCAAATCCTACTGATGTGGAGAAATGGTGGAAGGATCAGAAATGTTCCATTTGTACAGTTTCTAATTTGAGGCCGGCGGATTCCAGAAGCTCCAATCGTAATATTTCTGATTACTGGTTAGAAAAAGTCACTGGTAGAGCTAAGAAATGGGAAGAACAGAAAGAATCAACTATATGGATAGATGAAGTTGCTGACTTGAATGGAAAAATTTGTCTACTTGTAGGAAAACTCGAGATTTCAGGTTGGTTGAAAGAAGATGGGTATATTAAGACTTTACCTTTTAAGTCTCCAGATAAAGATGGGGATTACAAAAAGTTTACTAAAGAACAATCCTTTGCCCGAATATCTCGTGTTTGGAGAACAACGAAAAAATTCTGGGAAGAAGTAAAAACAAATGATTTGGATAAATACCGAATAAACAAACGTATTAAAGTATTTGCGGAATTCAAACCAGAAGAATCGAATAAGCTTCAAATAAACAATTCATACGAAGTAGTATCAGAAGATGATATTCGTTTTACTATATTTTATTCAGGGAACAATGAGTACATCATAATTGAAAATCTTGAGTTGATTGCTAAAAAGATAAAGTCCAAGTATCGAGATACTGACAAAAAAGCACATGAGCTGATTAAAGAATATTTGCGTGGTCGGAATCTTAAGATCTATGACCCCGATGGTAAAAAGCGTGATAAACCTCTTGGCAGTTTGCAGGTTTCAGATGTAATCTCAGAAGATGCAAACTATGTGCCTGCCATTCCTATTTTAGCAGAACCAAGCATCTTCATGGCAATAGTGCCTGCAGACAAGGCACTGGATATCAGCAGGGCGATAAAGAAAAAATATGAAGAAGAGATGGGGAAAGTAAGAAATCGCCTTCCTTTGACTCTTGGTATGGTATTTGCGAAATCCCATACACCGATATCATCAATTATGGATACTGGTAGGAGAATGCTTAAGAACACCAGCACGGAAGACGAATGGAAAGTTAAGTCCGTTAAAGATGAAGAGCCGTATGATTCGGGTTACAAATTCCGTACTCTGGATTTTGATAAAGGAATTGAATGGAAAGTCCCTGTGACAATGAGGGACAGTCAAACAGAAGATATCTGGTATCCCTATTTTTATACTAATGGAAAGCCGGAAGATCGTGAGAAATCCTTTAAAGGACCAGATGGCTGGCTGGTTCATGCATCCGAAATAGAAGATGAAGACATCTTACGTATTTTGCCGTCTACTTTTGATTTTGAGTTTCTGGATTCATCGAGCAGAAGGTTCGAAGTTTATTATGACGATGATGGGAAACGTTGGGATAAAACAAAGGCATTGAGACCATATTTTTTGGAAGAGTTGGACGAATTCGATAAAATATGGAGCATTGTCGGTCCTAAAAAAATGAATAGATCTCAACTGAAGAAAGTTATGTATCTCTTAGAAACAAAAAGAGAGGAATGGTCAGTTGAAGACAAAGAAAATGTTTCAGTATTCCGAAACTATGTTTCTGATGTAATTAGTAATGCAAATTGGCATAAAAAACCCGAAAAAGAAGATTTTGATAAAATTGTTGATGCAGCAGTTACCGGGAAACTGAAAGACGTTATTGAACTTTACATGGATACTTTGAAAATCAGTGAAAATGAACAAGAAGATTATGGAGGGAATTGATGGTTCAATTGTATAGACAGCAGCGGTTTATATTTATGGCACTTGATCCGGTGCACGTAGGAACTGGGCAAACCCGAATTGGAAGAGTTGACAACACAATAGTCAGGGAAACTGGTACCAATATTCCTAAAATTCCCGGAACTAGTCTCATGGGAGCTGCAAGAAGTTATTCATCACTGGTTTATGGCAAGCCGGCAGCGGCAGGACAGCACAAGAAATTAAAAACTGAACAAATGCAAGATTGTCCTATCATATATACTTTTGGAACTTATAACAATAGTGATAATGATGCTGGTGCAGGGCAACAAGGTAAAATCAGTATTTCAGATGCTCAGATACTCTTTTTCCCGGTTTATTCCATGGCAGGGCCAGTATGGGTCAGTACATCTGAAATACTTGGATCGGCTGGTTTTGAAGTAAAAATTAATGGTTCGTCAGGTATTCCTGATGATTCACCAGATGATGCTATTTACACTTCTTTAAACTGGAAGCAAGATACCCTTAACCTTGGATGGTTGCATTTAAAAAAGTCAAAAACTGATTTAACAGTTGAACCGCCAGGTGAGATCGCAAATAAAAAGGAATGGAAGTCTATAAAACAAAGGATTGTTATAGTATCTAGTAAACTGTTCTCTCAAATCGTGAACAGCAATCTTGAAGTTCGTACATCTGTAGCAATTGACCCTGAAACCGGTGCTGCAGAAGACGGAGCTTTGTTTACATACGAGGCAATACCAAGAACAACATGGTTCTGGTCAGATGTTGTGCAGGATGATTACAATTATAATAACAGAAAATTCCCTCTAACAACGAACCAATTTAGTGAAGAAGGAGATAATAAGGGGAAACAGCAGCTTCCAAAGCCGTGGAATAGTCCACTCGATGTTGTAAAATCAGGTTTTGAACTGATGGAATTCTTAGGTGTAGGAGGAATGACTACAAGAGGATTTGGGCGAATCAAGTGCATTGCTGATTGGAGGTTATGAGAATGAGTATTGATCCGAAAGATAACCTTGATTTCCAGGCAGCAAAGCTTTCTCAGCAAATTATAGAAGAAACGATTAAGGAGAACTTAATAGACTCGTCTAGCGTTGAAAATCTTGTAACAAAAACACTTGGTGTTTTACAAGAAAATGGAGTTTACGCCTGTATTCTTTATCTTCAATCAAGAAGCAGTGATAATGATAAAAAAATTAGTAATTCTGTGATGAAGAATTTATTTAAAATGACAGAGTTGACTGGAATTAAACCACCAGTTGATTCCTCCTCAACTGATACATTGGAGTTCGTTTCAAAGGATATCTGTAAAGATCTTGATACTCTTTTTTTAATAAAACAACTCTGGGAGCAAATTCTTTTGTATGCTCGCTATGGAGCTAAAGCAGCTAAAGATGGGAGATTGTAATATGTGGACTCTTTACCAGGTTAGTTTGCGGGTGCTTTCACCAATTCACATCGGCTGGAAAAAGACAAGCAACCTCCAGCAAACAAGATATTATGTGCCAGCTAAAACAATCTGGGGAGCTCTAACAGCCAGAATTACACGGGACCAGAATAGTTCTGAGTATGAGAAAATGGGGAATAAAATAAATGAAAATCTCAGATTCAGTTATTTTTATCCAAGTGACAACGATTCTAAAGTAAATGAGTTTCCTTGGGAAGACAATAACAGATTCACTTGGAAATATATTGGAAGTTATCAAAGTGCTGCACTGGAAAACAAAACTGCTATGGAAGGTATGCTCCATGAGACTGAGTACATTTTACCCAAAACAAGAGAAGGAAAACAAGTCTTTCTTATTGGTTATATAATTGAAAATGACGAAATTGAAAAAAATGGTTTTGACATTGATTGGAAAACAGCTTTGCCAAAAATTCAGATAGGGGGAGAGAGGGGATATGGCTGGGGCAGGGTTGCTATTAAAAAAGGGCCTAATGAGTGTAATACTTTTTTTGATTATGAGTTTGACTCTTCTCAAACTGAACCGGTTATTAAAGTCCCAAAAGATAAATTTATTCTTGCGCATACCTGTGCTGAACAGCAAGAAAAGTCTGAGCCGCAAATTGAAGGTAATATCGAGCCATTTGTAGGAAGAATTACAACAGAGAATGGGAAATTTGGTGCTCAATTTTCTAAAGCAAGCATTTGCTGGGTGCCAGGTTCTAGATTAGTGAAGTCAGACATGAATTTTAAGATATTAGAAAATGGATTATGGTCTATGAAAAAATAACAAAAATACTGTGATATCAATGCAGCTTGTAATCAACACCCGCGGTTCATTTCTAAAAAAGCAGAACAACTGCTTTTTTGTAAAAGTTGACGACAAGACCTTCGAGGTCTCTGAAAAGAAAGTTGACAGCATTTTGATTACAACTTCTGCAACCATAACAACCGATGCCATCAAATTTGCAGTAGAAAACAATATCGATATCGTTTTTCTGGATAATTTCGGGGACCCTTACGGCAGAGTCTGGCACTCAAAACTTGGGAGCACAACCTACATAAGAAGAAGGCAGCTTGAAATTTCGGACGAGCCCGAAGGGTTCAGGCTTGCAAAAGGCTGGATAGAGCAGAAGATTGACAGCCAGCTTCTTTTTTTGAAAGACCTCAAAAAGAACAGGCCTGACCAGAAGGACGAACTTGACGACTACGTTTCCGGAGTGGAAAACATGAAATCCCAGCTTGAAGCCCTTGAAGGAAAACTTGACGAGATGCGGGGAAAAATAATGGGCCTTGAGGGGATGGCTTCCAGGCACTATTTTGAAGCTTTGAGTTTTCTTTTGCCTGACAGATGGAAATTCAACGGCAGAAGCCGGAACCCTGCAAAGGATGAGTTCAACTGTCTTTTGAATTACGGATATGGAGTTTTATATTCAAGGGTGGAAAAAGCGTGTATTATAGCAGGGCTTGACCCTTATGTCGGTTTTAACCACACAGACGACTATAACAAGAAATCTTTTGTGTTTGACCTGATAGAAATGTACCGCATCCACATTGACAGGACAGTTTTCAACCTTTTCTCGAAAAAACAGGTTTCAGACAGCTTTTTTGATGAAATCCCAAATGGAATGACTCTTAATAAAGAGGGTAAAGCCGTCCTTATCCAGGCTGTCAATGAAACCTTTGACAAAGAAATAAGCTACAGGGGAAGGAACATAAAAATTGGAAATACAATTCAGTTTGACTGTCACAGGATTGCAAATAGCCTGATCGGAAAATAAAAAACTTATAACGCGAGAAGTTTGTGAAGTGGTAACTTAATAATTCGATAAAGTAATGATTCGATAAAGTAATGATTCGATAAAGTAATAATTCGATAAAAGTAAAAATGAGGGGACTGGGTTTGCTTGTCTGGGTAATATATGACATTACGGAGAACAGGGTTCGCCAGAAAGTAAGTGACCGCTGTAAGAGCTATGGGCTTTATAGGGTTCAGAAAAGTGTTTTTCTGGGAGACTTAAATACGAATGACAGAGACTCTCTGGGCCTTGAATGTGAAGAACTGATTGACACCGAACGTGATTCTGTGTATATTTTTCCGATGGATGAGCAGTCATTCAAGAAAGTCCAGCTACTCGGCCAGGCTTTTGATAAAGAGCTTGTTAGTGATGAAGTGATTACCAAATTCTTCTGAGTTTTGAGGTAAGTATGACGAATTTTGCTCTCAAAGAAGGTAGCTCGTCTGCGTGTACGGAAAGTGATCAGCGGGCTGAAACAGGCTGTGAAAAAGATATAGTTCCTGAAAATGATCCCGAGAATGAAGAAAGGATATACACTGAGCCTGATTCTGAAAACGATTCCGGGTCAATAATCCGAATTTCAGATGTTCTTGAATACCTTTTTTGCTCCCGTTTTATCTACTATATGTACTGTCTCGACATTCCTCAGCATGAAGAGAAAAGATTCAAGGTTATTAAAGGCCGTGAGGTCCATGAAACAAGGAAACTAACCAACAGGGATTACGTGAGGAAGAAACTTAACTGCATAAGGAAAGATAGCGATGTCTTCATTGCTTCAAAACAGCACCATATAAAAGGAATAGTAGATGAGGTGCTTTTTCTTGAAGACGGAACTGCTGCTCCTCTTGAATACAAATTTGCCGAGTATAAAGACAAAATTTTTAAAACCTATAAGTTTCAGCTGGTTTTGCAATCGCTTTTGATCCGGGAAAATTACAATATTGAAGTAAATCGTGCTTACATCTGTTTCACCCGCAGCAACAGTTTGGTTAAAGAAATGGAAATTACTACTTCTGATTTCAAAAAGGCTGAGAAAATTATTAAGGAAATACTCGATATCGTTCAAAAAGGCTTATATCCCAAAACCACTAAATCTTCTAGAAAATGCGTAGATTGCTGTTATCGGAATATCTGCGTATGAAGAGATTTTTCTTGTATTTATAAAGGGTTTGATAATTTTCCAGCAAGAATTTTAGCCCCAAAAAAGGGCTCATTTCAGGGCTTTTCTGGCCAAATAACGGAAATTTTTGCCCTATTCGTGAGCAAGATCCACTAAAACAAGGATTGAAACGTAAGCCACACAGATACTCCACCTCAGGATTCCCAACTATATTCGTGAGCAAGATCCACTAAAACAAGGATTGAAACATCGAAAAAATGTACATTCAAAAAAGACCTTTCATATTCGTGAGCAAGATCCACTAAAACAAGGATTGAAACCGAATTTTCTCATAAGGGGAGCATCATGACAAACCGAAATTCGTGAGCAAGATCCACTAAAACAAGGATTGAAACTGTTGAAGTATCCTGTTGCTGTGCCTCCTGATTCAGCATTCGTGAGCAAGATCCACTAAAACAAGGATTGAAACCTATGTTTTCCATGTTGCAGCCGTTTTGAGCTGCTGCGGATTCGTGAGCAAGATCCACTAAAACAAGGATTGAAACATATATGGCTACTAGTGAAAATGTGACTCAATTTGTTATTCGTGAGCAAGATCCACTAAAACAAGGATTGAAACAAAAAATTTTTTCACCCATAATGATGGGTATATCTTATTCGTGAGCAAGATCCACTAAAACAAGGATTGAAACCAATCTTGTTAAATCACATCCTGACAACTCTTATAAATTCGTGAGCAAGATCCACTAAAACAAGGATTGAAACTCCTGCTCAGGAGTGACCCGTCGAGCATTTGAAGCATTCGTGAGCAAGATCCACTAAAACAAGGATTGAAACTAAATCAAAAAAACCCCAATAATCCCAAATCCGATATTCGTGAGCAAGATCCACTAAAACAAGGATTGAAACTCTATTACCGCATCTCTAGGTAGTTCAATAGTTTTATTCGTGAGCAAGATCCACTAAAACAAGGATTGAAACCCACGGAATTTTATATCTCTCATTTTCATCACCTAATTCGTGAGCAAGATCCACTAAAACAAGGATTGAAACTTACAAATTCCCCGTGGAACTCACCTGAATTATTCATTCGTGAGCAAGATCCACTAAAACAAGGATTGAAACTTTCAGAAATGAAAGGTTCTTCAGCGTCGGATATCTTATTCGTGAGCAAGATCCACTAAAACAAGGATTGAAACATTAACATAGTCCCACTTGATCCAGTGCCGGTGAATTATTCGTGAGCAAGATCCACTAAAACAAGGATTGAAACCCAATATGATTGCTTCGAAGATCTCCAATTTGTACTTATTTGTGAGCAAGATCCACTAAAACAAGGATTGAAACTTCATTGTTTACTCCTGTAAGATAGCTGTGTTCGATATTCGTGAGCAAGATCCACTAAAACAAGGATTGAAACAACCATATTCAACGCCGTATAAAGCGCATTCATCCCATTCGTGAGCAAGATCCACTAAAACAAGGATTGAAACTTACCGTACCGTCTGTATATAAACTATTAATTGTATTATTCGTGAGCAAGATCCACTAAAACAAGGATTGAAACCATTTTATCAGTAATATTAATGTTGATGCTATTAAATTCGTGAGCAAGATCCACTAAAACAAGGATTGAAACAGTGTGGTCAAACGTGTCAAATCTTATCAAGATCCATTCGTGAGCAAGATCCACTAAAACAAGGATTGAAACATTCCAGCATTTGAGAGAATCCCCACCGAAGCTGCAGATTCGTGAGCAAGATCCACTAAAACAAGGATTGAAACAACAATATCAATTTAACACTTGGAGATGTAAAAATTCGTGAGCAAGATCCACTAAAACAAGGATTGAAACAGAGTTCGAGTTTCTGATTTTTTATATCTTGTTTGTATTCGTGAGCAAGATCCACTAAAACAAGGATTGAAACTTGTATTTCTCATGCCAATCTTTCATCCATGCAAATTCGTGAGCAAGATCCACTAAAACAAGGATTGAAACTCCAGTTTATAAAATTCTTGAAACGGTTGTGTCAGATGATTCGTGAGCAAGATCCACTAAAACAAGGATTGAAACATTTGGTATGTCATGTAAACACCTTTCCACATTCTTATTCGTGAGCAAGATCCACTAAAACAAGGATTGAAACAATATCGTTTTGTCTGCTTTGGTTATTCCGTCTATATTCGTGAGCAAGATCCACTAAAACAAGGATTGAAACAATTTATCAAATTTGCTCATGGTTATTTCTCCTTAATATTCGTGAGCAAGATCCACTAAAACAAGGATTGAAACTACGTGAGTTTCCCACGGGAGTTGTAGAGTATGATTGATTCGTGAGCAAGATCCACTAAAACAAGGATTGAAACGGACTTCACTTAGTTTCTCATTTGCTGCTTTCTATAGATTCGTGAGCAAGATCCACTAAAACAAGGATTGAAACCATAAAAATGAAATGTATAATGGTGATATTATCATTCGTGAGCAAGATCCACTAAAACAAGGATTGAAACTCCAGAGTCTGTTTCAGACGTGCTGTAGCTTTCATTATTCGTGAGCAAGATCCACTAAAACAAGGATTGAAACATCCATATGGGGGAATCAGTTGTTTTTCCAATAATAATTCGTGAGCAAGATCCACTAAAACAAGGATTGAAACCTAGTTAAATGTGGAATACTAAACTGTATTTAAACATATTCGTGAGCAAGATCCACTAAAACAAGGATTGAAACTCTTATGAAGTATGCCACTAAAGGGCTATTTAAAAAATTCGTGAGCAAGATCCACTAAAACAAGGATTGAAACTTATACGGAAAAGCCAAAAAATAATTTCCTTCGCAATTCGTGAGCAAGATCCACTAAAACAAGGATTGAAACCCTGTTCAATGTCTAACATCATGCATATCCTCCGTATGCATTCGTGAGCAAGATCCACTAAAACAAGGATTGAAACTTTCGATTAAACACGAACCAATTAGACAGTTGCGCAATTCGTGAGCAAGATCCACTAAAACAAGGATTGAAACAGGGATGTTTTGAGTTTTGTGGTGTATCTAGAAGAATGATACATATGTTAATATTCTGTTATAACATATTATAATATATGTCTACTATAGCCATTGATCCAGATGTAAAGGAATCACTTAAAGAAT
>Ga0268263_1001561_pt1 | contig 19191 bp, 13 predicted proteins | sample Biomet5_FD_190358 | JGI IMG/M metagenome (GOLD analysis project Ga0268263, IMG submission 190358) | Microbial communities from bioreactor (seeded with sewage sludge) at LBNL, California, USA - Biofuel metagenome 5 (SPAdes) (version 4) | ecosystem: Engineered > Bioreactor > Anaerobic >... | reverse complement strand
TTGTTTTAAAGCTTTAAGTTCCATTTTTTACTCCAATATATGATAAAGGAAAATGGAATGACTATTATATTTTGTCTGTGGTTGAAAATACATTACTGCATTTACTCATACAATTTGAAGAGGATACCAATTTTTTAAAAAACAGCGATGTGATTATTTTGCAGTTGCGTACAAAAAATTTGAGTTACCTATATCCCAAAACTCAGTGCCGAATGGTGCAATTCAAACTCACAAAATCTTTCTATACCGAGTTTACAATCTGGTTTCAAGTGCTTGAGACGAAACGACAATAAAATGCGATGTGCAATTTTTCAAGAACTCAAATTAAGAACAAAAACAACACTTCCAAAAAAGAGTTTGCATAAATTGGTTAACCGATGACAAATAATCGTTATTCAAGATAATACTCCCAATAGAAAACCAAAGAAGAAAACTAGAACAATTATATCAAACACATCGAAACGAGCTCTTAGAAAATCAATTACATCTGACCCATGCTTTTCTATAGCTAACTTAAAATTATCATCAGTAAAAGAACTGCTCATAAACTCTCTTCTATATTCCTCCTCCAAAGCTTTGAAAAAGGTTTGTAACCACATTTTCAATACACCCTATATAATTACAATAAAAGGAAACATTAATAAATTTTTCTAGATGTCCCCGCGAAGCTAAATTTACCTGCTTTTTTCCAAATCTTTACAACTTTAAAAAAAGATATTCTAATAATCCACAAAGCTTACTAATTATCCATTAATAAACAAGAATATCTACAAACTACAGGCCAAATAAAGATCTAAAACGTGACTTTAATCCAGAGTATTTTCTTTAATTGATTTTGTTACTCAAGTGCGTAAGTCCTAAATTAATATAACCTTCTCTTGTGGTTTGCTTTGCTCCACTCCTAGATAGCCAATCTTTAATTATTTTGTCGTTCCTACCACAATTTGAGCATTTGTATCGACCAATTTTGATTTCTCCAAGACCTTTTTGGTGTATATATTATTAGCCGTTATGAACCATAGGAGTACCGTAAATAGGGCAAGATGGAGGAGTTTTTCTACGAAAAACTTCTCTTGTGGTATATTCGTAATCATCGCTAAAACTATTTAAAAAGTTTAAAAATAAAGGTAGTTCCGAAAAGTTATTAAGAGTAAGGCTTATAGTTATCGCTCTTGTGCTGTAACATCAGTACATAATTATAAAATTATAAATCTATGTACTAATGTTACACTTACTTTTATCACTAGATTTTGGAACTGAGCCCGTTTCTTTTGACAAGCGAAATTCGACTGATCCGCTTGAACCAAACGGTATGAAAGCAGGCTGCGATGGTGTTACAGACGTCGTAGAAAATGGACAAACGCTTTCCGGTCTATAGATGGCTTCTAAAACATTTGCATTATTTGTGACATGGAACTTGGTAAACCCTATATGCTCCTTTGAAAAAAAAGGTAGAGACCCTGTGAAGGGAATTAATGGCATAGAGTGTTAGAGGATTCAGTAAAAAGCGAACGCCAATTCGTAATGGATTGGATAGGGGTTCAAACTTTGCCTCAATCTGAAAAGATGCTGACTTACTGATGGTGTTCTATTGTATGAAAGGAGGCAAACTTCTGAATGTAAGTATTTCAACGATATCTCATCAGGATAAGAAGCTTACAGACACTCACCTCTGCCAAAAATGGAAAATCATCAACTGGCACCAAGTAGAGAAGAGTGTTAATAAGTTGCAAACCCGGATTACAAAAGCAGTTTTACAAAACAAATGGAACCTTGTTAAGAGATTACAGTATCTATTAACTCATTTCTACTTCGCCAAACTTCTGGCAGTAAGAAGAGTCACTCAAAATAAAGGAAAAAGGACACCTGGAATCGATGGTGAGAAATGGTTAAGTTCTGCCTCCAAAATGAAAGCTGTCCTTAGTCTCACTTGTAAAAGATACAAAACCAAACCGCTTAAAAGAGTCTTCATCAATAAATCTGGTAAGAAGAAGAAACGTCCATTATTAACGGTGATATTTTAAAGGCAGTAAATATAATTTTATAGCTATCAAAATAATTATAGACCTTAAATATGTTTTTAAAGCATTTTCGCTGATTTTGGCAAAACCTCATTTATCTTATTTGAGATAAATGTGAAAAGAGTCTTATGCATATGTTTTCAATAACTCCCGAGTACTACCAAAAAATTTTTATAGGATAAAAATGTTACAATAAAAAAAATAAAAAAGGTATTAACAATTCTACTCACAGTCTGTTTTATGGCTACAGTGACAGCTGGAGCAGTAAATGTACATGCAAATAACAATGGAAAATAGGCTGTTGCGAAATAATACGCAATTCTTGGAAAATCATACAAAGGTTTTATTGTTTTGGTCTTGATAATTATCTCAATCCTTAAATTATCCAATTCGGAGTTAAAATGGACATTCAGTATGAAATAACAGTAATTATCCCTACTTTTAATGAAGAGGCCAATATTGCTGATATAATCGAGGCTGTGAATTCAACCTTTTTAGCAAACAATATTTGTGGTGGGATTCTGGTTGTTGATGACGAATCTCGCGATAAGACTATCGAAATTGTCCAGAATCTCACATTGGAATATAATAATCTGAAGATTATTGTCAGGCATGCAGACCACGGGCTCTCACAATCCGTAATAGAAGGTTTCAAGCAGGCAAATTCAGACATTTTTATGGTAATAGACGCCGATTTTTCCCATCCTCCAGCATTAATTCCTCGTTTTTACGAAGAAATAAAAAAAGGAACAGATATCGTCATAGGAAGTCGATATACTCGCGGAGGAGTCATTAAACAATGGCCTCTTAAACGTCGGATTTTGTCTCTTGGGGCAACTGGCCTTGGAAGGATACTATTCCCTGAAATTACAGACCCTGTAAGCGGATTTTTTGCTCTTAGAAAAGAAGTGGTTTTTGGAGTTCAACTTCATTCCAGAGGATATAAAATTCTTATGGAAGTTCTTGGTAAGGGGCGGTGGAAGTCAGTCGTCGAGATTCCATTTACATTTACGGACAGACAGAATGGAGAGAGTAAGCTTACCTTCTGCATTATAAGCGATTATGCAAAACAGATTTTGAGTCTCGCTGAATATTCTCTTACTTCCCGCAATAACCAGATATGGAACGAATGGAAGAAAATGGCAAAATTCGGTTTTGTTGGACTTTCTGGAGTTTTGGTAAACGTAGGTTTTCTGTATTTATTTACTGAATATTTGGGTCTTTATTATATCACAGCCAGTGTAGTAGCAATCGAAATATCTATTCTAAATAATTTTTTCCTGAATGATTACTGGACATTTAAGCTAAAGGATGAAGTATATTCGTTTACACAGAATCGATTTAAGAGATTCTTTTCTTTCCAGTGTGTTTCAATTATAGGACTCATAATTAATATAGGAATATTATACATTTTAACAGACTTTTTTGGAATTTATTATCTTATTTCGAACCTCATAGGAATATTAATTGTTTTTTTCTGGAACTACCTGATGAACAGGCATATTACATGGAAACTAAAAACTTATAATAATTATTTATCTAGTCAAAACATGTTTGTTGATATCGATTCTAATGAAAACGACGAATCCAATAAATAACTAAGGAATAATAAAAAACGCAATCAATAGCTAAAAACCAGAGAAATCAATTATTTTAGATGCAGGCTAATTAAAAGAGTGGGATGTTATTGTGGACAGAGAAGATATATTAATAAAGAAGCTGCCAGTTGTCGCTTTACTCGTGCTAATCACCGAAGGATTAGCCTGCAAGCTACTTGTTACACTACATCTTCGTCTGAATAGCGACAATACTAATGCTGGCCTCATAGCGATGGAGTTCTGGAAACATCATAACTACTTGCTTTCAGGCATTTATCTGCCTTCCCTGGATCCATACTATTTCACTGAATTGATACCTTTCCACATCGTGCTGCAGGGAATTACCAACTACGACCCGATGGTGTTGCGACTGACGGTTTTTATAATTTTTATTGGTGTTCTGGTAATATTCTCTGTTCTTGTTTACAAAATCACAAATAAAGGACTTATTCCATCCCTTGTTTTTGCTGCTCTGCTAGCTAATGTAAATATGACAGCTTACGAAAATGTTTACGCCCAGGCTTTGACTCACACTGGTACTCTATTCTTTACAGGCATCCTGTTACTTCTCGTGTTATATCTGGGAAAAGCCAGTACATTGCAGCTGAGTTTAATCACAGTTTTGATAGCAATGATGGTTCTATCTGATACCATTGTGGTCGCATGGTTCGTTTTACCATTTTTTGCTGCTTATTTTCTAGTTAATCAGGGAAGATCCAGGAGTCTAAGTATGTGGGTTATATCATGGATTCTTCTCGCTGGGCTTGTCACTGTCGTAAAATCCATGTTTATTGGCTACCTTGTACCTAACCCGTTAGGTATTCAGAAACAGGTTAGCATATTCTCCAACGCTTTGGAAATTTTCCGTCAGCTGTCATTGTATTTGAACACAGGCTTATATCATGTACTAACAGAAGGACAGACTCTTTCGTCGATAGACATATTATCTACGCTGGTTTTTTTAACAGCCCTTTGCATTGCTATTTGGAATATAGGGCATGACACCAACCATATTATGAAGAGCTTTGCTGCCATAATGGCGATATCAGCCGCTATCATGTTCGCCGGACTGACTTTCACTAGTTTAAGCGAAGGAACTTACAGATACCTCGGGTTCACAGCCATTTCGGTTTTCATGATCCTATCTTTCTTCACAAACTCAAAAAACCAGTTGTATATTTTCCTCATTGCCATTCTCTTAATATCATCTGCCACTGCCAACATTTCTTCTGTCACAAATTTAGATTCTCAACCAAATGCCAGAGTAAATGAACTTATTGATTATATGGAATCTAACAATATTACTTATGCATATGCTTACTATTGGGATGCCGGCATAACTACATATCTTGCAAACGAAAAGGTGCTTGTCCGTCCAGTCATTTTTACGGATAGTGGCTTTATTCCTTATGAGTGGAATTCTTGTGTAAGGTGGTACAACGAAAGACCCACTGAGTACTTCGTTATTCGTGATAATGACGCACAATCGAACACTCCTGATGCCTTTGTTACGGCACATAAGCCGGATAGGGTGTTGTACTGCGGTAATTATACGCTCTACCATTATAGTGGCCTTAATGCGACATCCGTGTACGATACATGGACTCTAGACAAGGGCAATGGTTGGCTGCGTTTTAAGCAAAAGTACCTCGAAGGTTAACATACTCTTTTAAAAAGTTGAGTGTGGAGAAATGAAAAATTATAAGCGGGAGTTAAGATTTCAAAGAAAGGAATAACTTTTTAGAAAAATATGATTTTCTGAAAAACCTGCTTTATTCGACAAAATAAATCATTTCATTAGGCATTAGAGTCAATTCCTCATTCTCTATTCCTGCCTTTACAAGCTTTTCAATTCGTTCCTTTACGTTTTTTCGTGTGGTTTTTATCCCGATCACTCTCGAAGTCTGGACAATAAGATCTTCAAGAGGAGTTGAATACTGGCTGTGCAAAACAAAACGGATAGCTTCTTTTATTTCCTCATCACAGATCCACTCGATTTTTGTAGATTCATCCCCTTCACGCCTGCGCAGAATACAGGCAGGTTCTGAAACTGGCCAGTAGAACTCGTCTTTGACCCTGATTTTTCCGGAATTTTCGGCAAGAGCTGCAACATCAAATATTCGCTGCTTGATTTTTCCGAGCATTCGGGAAATTCCTGTATGTGATTTTATTCGCTGCTGCAGGAGTTGCGCGTGAATGGGGCCTTCACACGCTACAATTCGTAGAATTGCTTCCTCAAGCTGCTTATCCGAAACCTCAGAAAGGTCGCCTGTTTGCGGAAGTCCGGAGGAAAGACAGGCCTGGTAAAGGGGTACGGCAACTTCGAGCGAACTGGGTTTTCCGGACAGCTTTTCGTGCTCTTTTTCTGAATAGCCCAGTTCAGGCTTTTTTCCTGGAATGTCCGGGATTTCGACAGTTCTCGATCCGGGATTATCGACCCTGAGTTTTAAGGAGCTTCCAGTCTCTGGTTTCTCCGAGAACTTACTTGCTTTTTCATCCCTGGTTACAGATAGTGATCTCTTTGGGGTTCTGGTCTCAGTCTTAAACGTATGTTCGAGAGCAGGCTCAGTTAGCCGTGCCTCAGCTCTCCTTTTTATGCCGCGCTCAATTAAAGGTTCGGCTTCGTGTTCAACTTGAGTTTCTGAGTCCCATGTCCCTGCATAACTGTCATCTTCGCATGCATAATTCTCTTCCTCTGAGTCTGGCTCAGGCTCGAAATAGCTTCCTGAGCCGTAAATATACGCAAACTCATTAATACGCTTGCGTTTCTTTTTTTCAGGGCTTGCGCTGAAGTCAATCTCAGGGTAAGCCTGATAAAAATTCACTTTCTCAGGTTCGGGCTCAGGTATCAATTTGTTTTCGTTTCCTTTAGAGCGGGGATCTACACTGAATTTAAGGAGTTTTGATTTTTTTGACCTTCTTACAGGCTTCTTATTGGAATTTTCATCGGCTACCAGAGCCATCGACCTGGCTTTTATATCCATTTCGGGCAGGAAATCTGTATCTGAGGGGGCTGTAAGTCCTTCTTCCAGTTTAAAAAACGAGCCTGAATAGGGCTCTTCAGCTTCAGCTACATAGGAGGGTTCTAGAAGAAGTTTTGCTTCGGGAGTTTCCGAAAGGCAGGCTCTGTTGTAAAATCGAGTTTCAAGTTCATCCTCATCCCCACTTTCACTCTCTACACTCACAGCAGGCAAAACCGGAACCTGGTATAAACCCGGATTTGCAGGCGAACCGTGATACCTTCCTGCAGGACTTCGATTCACAGGCCCAGCCCAGGCAGACAGTTCGTTAACCCTAGAAATCTCTGGTTCGATTTTGGAGTTTGCCTGTATTTTTGTCTCTGTTATAGACTTTCTCACAGCTTCAAGCAGCTTTTCCCTGCTCTCTTTCGGATGTAAGTACCAGTCCGTTGACCAGACCCTGTAGATTTTCCAGCCCAGCCCTTCAAGCACCTGCTGGCGCAGGCGGTCGCGGTCCCGTGCGACATGCAGGGAATAATAGCTTTCTCCATCGCACTCGATTCCAAGCACATACCGTCCTGAATGAGCGGGGTCAGGGACTGCAAGGTCAAGCCTGTATCCTGCACAGCCGATCTGCCTGTGGATTTCGCAGCCATTTTCTGCCAGGTAATTGTAAACTGCCTCTTCGAAAGGCGAATCAAGTTTTTCCCTGCGGTATGCAGGTAAGGGAAGCCTGCCGCTCTCTGCAAATTCAAGGAAGACTTTAAGGGCCCGAAGCCCGAAAGGCGAGTTTTCATCCAGCTTCAGATCCCTTGATGTAAAATTTGCAAAAACAACGCATTTTTCCCTGGCCCGCGTAATAAGCACATTCAGGCGTCTTTCCCCTCCCTCACGATTAAGCGGGCCGAAGTTAAGGGAAAGCTTTCGGTTGCCGTCAAAGCCGAAGCCCACGCTCAGCAGTATGACATCCCTTTCATCGCCCTGGATGGTCTCAAGATTTTTAACAAAGAAATGCTCACCGTTTCCGTTTCCAGAGTTAAGGTCAAGTCCGGGATTTATTTTAAGTAAAGCCTCGATTTCTTCCTGGATAGCTTCCTGCTGTTTTATATTGAAAGTCCCAACTCCCAGGCTTTTATCGGGGTATCTGCTGAAGTGTTCAAAAACTGCCCTTGCAACGGCTCTTGCTTCTATCCGGTTGGCTCCGCTTTTACCCCTTTCATAAATTGAGTCCGGAAGATGCACGAACTTCAGCCCAAGTTTTTCGTCTTTTTGCATGGGGGAGGGATAAACATAGAGACGGTTATCGTAAAACTCCTGGTTTGAAATTGCGATCAGGGACTCATGCCTGCTCCTGTAGTGCCAGCGCAGGGTCTTTACAGGGAAACTGCGTTTGCACACATTCAGTATACTTTCCATATCTACGGCTGTAATGCAGTCATCAGGCTCACTTTCCGGAGAATCGAGCACGGTATCGAAAAAGTCGGTTGGCGGAAGTTGTTTTGAGTCCCCCATTATTACAACCTGCTTTCCACGCAGGAGAGCTCCAACCGCATCTTCGGGTTTGACCTGGCTGGCTTCGTCAAAGATAATCACATCAAAACGGGTGCTTCTGGGATCAAGGTACTGGGCAATGGAAAGCGGGCTCATCAGGAAACAGGGCTTGATTTTTTGGATCAGGCCGCCTGCCTTTTTCATAAGAGTACGGATAGGCATATGCCCTCTTTTTCTGTTGAACTCATTGAGCAGAATGCCCGCCTCTGAAGATCTTGAGGCTCCTGAAGCTAATTTTGGGGTTTCCTTATAAGCCGAGCATACAATTCTTTTTCGGTTTTCCATAAGGACCTTTTTGTCAAGTTTCCTGAACTTGCCGAGTTTGCCTTCGTGGAGTTCCCGGATAAAAGTAGAAAGTGCAGGCCTTTTCCTGAAAGTGCGGTTCAGGAGGATTTCGGCGTGGTTGCCTTCAAAAGCAGGAATTGCGTCACAAACTGCCAGTTTTCCGGATTCAAGGTCTTCCATTATCGGGGCTGCCTTTGTTTCAAGACCGGCCTGTCTGTAACCAAGATACTGGCTCCAGAGCACCAGGGACGAAGTCTCGTTTTTCCAGCAGGTTACAAGGTTTTTTAATGAATTTAGCTTTGCGGCTTCAAGGCCTTCTGGACACATTTTCCCGAAATCTGCGCCTATGCGAAGCCCAACTCTCTTAAATGCCTTCAGAAACTCCTGCGTTGCGTCCAGTACATGGCTGACTGCGGATTCAAGGGCTTCACTGTCAATTTCGAGTCCTATAAGCCTGAAACTCCTGTCTGTAAGAGTGCCTTCTTTCAGGTACTGCCGGAAGAGAATTATCCATTGGATGCACTCCTCAAGCAGGTCAGGATCGCTTTCAAAGCCTTTCCAGTAATTCCCAAAGTATTTTTCCCCTTCTGCACTCGAATTTTCAAGTTCCAGCCTGAGGGTTTTGTATTCGAAAATACCGGCCAGGTCAAGCAGTATTTTACTGTCCCGGAAAGGCACTCGTGTGAGATAGAAGGATGAAATTTCTTTTTTGAGCTTCCTGTATTTCGGGTTTAAAAGCTTGATGAGACTGCCGGAAAGCTTCTCGAATTCAGAGGTATCAAGGTCAAAAATCTCAGGGCGAAAAGTTTTGTCCGCAAAAGTTTTGAGCTCAAAGTATTTCCTGAGTTTTGAAACCAGAGCTTCGGCCTCGGTTTTTAAGTTTTCGGATTCACATCCCGAATTCAGAAGCATTTTTTCAGGCAAGGGTTTTGCGTTCCCAATGAATTTTGTGGCATTGATTACGGTTGCAATTCCCTCGAGAGTATTGGGTTTTGAGGTTGCGGAAAGGTCATTAAGGGTTTTTATAGCGGCTTCAAGGGTCTCAAAAGCCGCAGCGCACTCGTCTGTAAGGGCTCCGATTTCTCCCAGATCCGAAGGCAGTACAAGCCCTGGGTCGCAGCCATACCAGGGATTTTTCTTGATCGGTCCTAGAAAAGGAAGGACCTGACTCAGTTTTTCTATAATAGTTTCTGCATCGCCCCAGGCATCAGGATCCCAGGTTTCAGGTTCTTGAAACTTATATAAGGGCATTTTCAGGCCTTTTGATTCAAAATAAGCCCTTGTCTTTTCCCTTATACCATAGAGGGTATAGAGGCTTGGGTAGATTTTTCCCGCAGGTTCTCCAAGGGATAGAGCATACTGGTTGAGCTCATGTTTTAGCTTTTCGAGTTCGTTTATATCCCTATCAGGGCGTATGGAGGCAGGAGCTTCGCGGTTCAGGGTCTTTTCCAGTTCTTCGAGCACGGCTTTTTTGCGGGTCTGGTTGCTGTGGATCTCCAGGCAGAGTTCTCCAAGGCCGGCAGAGTCCAGCCTGCTTTTTACAACCTGAAGGGCAGCCATTTTTTCACTCACGAAAAGTACGCTTTTTCCCTGGGCCATAAGTTCTGCGATTGTATTTGCAATCGTCTGAGACTTGCCGGTTCCTGGAGGCCCTTCAACAACAAGGTTTTTTCCGGCTTTCACATCTTCAATGACCGCGATCTGGGAAGAATCGGCATCCATTATCTGGTAAGTGTCCTTTGCCAGTAGTTTAAGGTCAACCTCTTCTTCCAGAAAACCGGAAACCTCACATTCGGGATCTTCAGGGTTAAAGACTTCCTGGATTAATGGATGGTCGGCAGGAGACATGTCTTCAGGCCAGGTTGAAGGGTCAAGATCCTTATACATGACAAATTTCTTGAAGTTAAAAAGGTCAAGGCAGATCTCAGGCAGGAGTTTCCAGTCCCTCTTTTCATGAATCTCTCTGGATACAGCCCTGAAATATTCCTCGACTCCTGCAGCTTCCTCAGGCATTTCAAATTCGGGAATAGTGATTCCGAATTCTTTCATTTTTGCCTGGAGGGTAATTGAAGTTAGGATTTCATCTCCTGTCCACTGGATGCTGAAAATTCGGCCTTTACCTATGCGTTTGAGTTCAACGGGAATAAGAAGTAGAGGGGCTTTCGGATTTTTTATGGCCGATCGGCTTTCACTCCACTGCAGAAAGCCCAGTGCAAGATAGAGCACAGGATATCCCTGTTCTTCAAATATGGAGTTTGCCTGGTTAAAGACATAAAAAAGCTTTTTATCAAGGGTTTCAATGTCATCAGGGGTTTCCAGAAAAGTTTCAGAGCGAGAAGTCTGGGATTTATCTTCGGATACCAGAATATTTCCTATTGTTTTCAAAAGTCGTTTTTCCTTTTCAGAATCCTCATATTTCTCCCCATTTCCAGTTTTCCTGCCTTTTCTTAACTGAGCTGTTGCCCTGAACCTCATTGATTTTTCCTGGAGAACAAAGAGCTCGTAAATTTCCTCCGGTTTCCTACCTGTAATTGAGATGGTTCTTTTCTGGGAAGGGCGGTAATTGAGAAGATTATTTCGAAGGGACAGATCAAGCAAATTCTGCCTCAGGGCTTCCAATTCCTTAACTACGTCTACCATAAGAATACCAGGCTCTTTTGAAATAATCTGTGAAATATGCTTAAGACTAATAGAATAAAGGGCACATATTAATAAATTTTATTCATTCCAACCGGAAACAGAGCTATGAATAGAGAAAAAATACAATCCGGATGGTGGATAACTCATGAATGAAATTCTTAAGAATAACACATTTAAGAATATTTTCTTGTTATATCTGAGAACTATTTCCTTATTATTAGAGTTTTTCTAAAAATTACGGTTATTCGTATTTTCGTTATATTTCAGCCTTCTTGAGTGCAAGCGTCTAGTCGTGTTATCACGCTACTGCTCTGGGTTTTCGATCAAACCTTTTTTTAAAAGATTTGTGCTGCAACCGTTGAGCCGGTTGATCACGCCGACCGCGTTGTTGCTGGGTTTTCGCTCAAGCCTTTTTTGAAAAGGCTTGCGGGCAAGCAGTCTTTTTAAAAGTTTTGAGAGAGTCGGGTTATTCAAATTACTTTTCCCCGCTTCCGGTAAGCTAAGGGACTGCAGGCAGTTTTTCCTTGAAAACAGGTTCGTCTTCGGTTTTGCTTTCCTCCTCCAGACTTGCCAGGAAAGAGCTGGAAAAGATAAGTGCACAGCCAAATAGGGTTTCAGCAGATATGGGGTCTTTTAAGAGTAGGTAAGCGAAAAAAATCGCACTTACAGGTTCAAGCAGGGAAAGTATGCTTGCATTCTGGGCTTTGACGTGCAAAAGCCCTGTAAAGTAAAGAATCGAACCCATTGAAGTGATTGTTACCCCTAGAAAAAGGAGAACAGGCAAATTTTCAATAAGGGCTGTTACTGGGGCCTGTTTTACAAAAGGAAGCAGTAATAAAAGCGTTACGAAGGTCGAGATAAAAAGTTGTTCTAAACCTGAATACTCGTTCCTGAGATAGCGGGAAGTGATGGTAACGCAAGCGTAAAAAAGGCCTGAAAAAAGGCCCATAAGCACCCCATAAAGATATGCTGGTTCAATTCCCGGTCCAGAAACAAGGTTTTCAGGGCCAATTACCATTACTACACCCGCAAGAGAAAGAATCAGGGCAACAAGGTTCTTTTTGTTGTGTTTCTCCTTAAGGAAGACAGGGGCAAGCAGTAATACATAAAACGGAGCCGTATAAAGTAGAAGTACAGATATTGAGACATTAGTAAAGCTCACAGCCATGTAATAAGAGACCATTGCGCCTGCATTGAAAGCTCCAAGCAGTATCAAGGTTTTTCTTTTTCCCCGGAGCCTGATTTCTGACAGTTTTCCAGTAACTGCCAGATAACCTGTAAGTGCAAGAAGCCCGAAAAGAAGCTGGTAAAACACAACAGCTCCTGCTGCCATGTTCTTTACATACATGAAAAAAATTCCTGAAAATCCGTAGATGACGGATGCGGCAATTATCTGGATATTTGCTTTTACGTGCTGCGGCTCCATGACATCCTCCAATTAGGGTTTCTGTTAAATAAGATTATCCTGAGTATATTGAAAGTAATATCCAGAAAATCTGACTATTAGCAGTCGGACTATTAGCGGTTGACATTTTGTGAACAGTAGTCTAAAAAACAACCAAAAAACTGTTTTATAAAAGTGATTTTGATAATCTTAAATGCTCTCAAAACAGAATAATAAACATAAACGGATAGGCAAGTGCGGAAAAATATGATGGAAGGTGTGTTTAGATTGCTTTCTCAACCTTCATCATATCACCCCCAAACACGCCTATGCTTTTCACCCTCAATCTCCTTGAAGACACAGATTTTCTTTTAGCCTTGATTATACTAATTTTCCCTTAGGTCGTGTTCTAAAATTCAATTTTGTCCTAATTGGGATAAGACTTAATTGGGATAAGACTTACGCACTTGAAATGGAAAAGGTTAGCATTAAATCATCAAATATTGAAATTGATGTTTCTCTCTCTGGCCTAGCTACTTTTTAACTGAGCAATTATTTTCAACCCGCACAAAATAGCGAAGAAACGAATTCTTTTATTACCGAAGGTAATTGTCGGACAGCTTGTTCAGGTCGGAGATGAAGTGGACTCTTTTCTTTTTTTGGTTTTGTTTAAACCTCTGTACCGTTGCTTCTTTGTAAAGTGAGGTTTCTTAGCGTCACGGTTACAGAAGTTGGTAATTCAACTCTGCATTAAAATTGTCGGACAGCCTGTTTATTGTGAGGTGGCTGCCCGCAACTTGATTTATGGATTTCATTCAGCTACTTTTACAGTTATATAATTCTTTATTGTTTTCGTGTTTGTTCCTGCAGCATTTTTTACTGTTAAGCTAACGGTATATATCCCTGCCTTTGAATACTTGTGAGTTGGATTCTGGCTAAATGACTTTGATCCGTCTCCAAAGTTCCATTTCCATCCAGCAGGTGTTCCTGTGCTTGTGTCAGTAAAAGTAACCTTTAATGGTACTTTTCCTGAAGTGAGTTTCGCAGAGAATTCAGCAACAGGTTTTGTTATCACTTTTATATAGTCTGTTTTTGTTACCGTGTTACGTCCTGCAGCATTCTTTACTGTTAAGCTAACCGTATATACCCCTGCTTTTGAATACTTATGCGTTGGATTCTGGCTGAATGACTTTGATCCGTCTCCAAAGTCCCATTTCCATGAAGTAGGTTCACCTGTGCTTGTATCAGTAAACTGCACCTTCAATGGAACTTTTCCTGATGTTGGGGATGCAGAGAATGCGGCAACTGATTTTTGTACAGGTTCTGTTACTGTTATATAGTTTGACTTTGTCTCTTCACTTTCTCCAGCTTCATTACTTACAGTAAGTGTTACTGTATAGCTTCCTGCTTTAGAATATGTGTGCACAGGACTCTTTGATGTTGAAGTTTCTCCATCTCCAAAGTCCCAGTGCCAGTCAGTAGGTTCACCTGTACTTTTGTCAGTAAAGGTGACTTTGAGCGGAGCATTTCCTTTGAGCGGAGTTGCTGAAAAGTCGGAAACTGGTGGTTCTGGATTATACGGCGTTTTTGGAATACTATCATCTTTCATGAATTCCTTTGTTGCTGGTCGATAAACACCAATGTTATCATCGTTATCCCCATCCCAATCTCCTATTAGAGGATAATCCCCTTTATCTCCATATCCCACAGGTTCTATACCATTCAGGTTATTCAAATCAAAAGCGAAATAAAAAGCATTTGTATTTGAGTTATTGGGATAAGGATACCTGAATATTCCAATTTCATCTTTGCCATTGCCATCCCAATCTCCTGCAATTGGAATATCTCCAGGGTTCCCAAAAGAGAAATCCTTATATGATTTTACTTTCGACCCATCAAGGTCAAGTGTGTATAAGTAGAATTTAGCGTTCTCTGACAAGAAGCCGCCTACATCATCTTTACCATTGCCATCCCAATCACCTACTATGGGAATATCTTTTGGGTAAGAACCAAAGGGTATGGTTTTATCTGCCGATCCTGCATTTGTGGATAAAGAGCTCCAATGTCTTGTAACAAGGTAAAAATAAGATTTTCCGTCTTGATCCGGTCGGCATACGCCGATTTCATCATAACCGTCACCATTCCAATCTCCTATGACGGGTAAATCTCCTTTAATTCCAAAAGTTACTGTTTTCCCATTGAAAGTAAACTCGTTGGTATCTGGATTGAAGGTTCCGGTAATATCTTTTCCATTTTTGTACATGTCACCAGCGAGGGGGATCAGTGAACTTGGAGTTGGAGTTGGCGGAGTAACTGATCCGGGTTTCCTCAGCCAGCCTACTACAGGATAATTGGTTCCAAATGAATTGACTGCGTATTTTCCATTTGATACAGTCATACCAATTTCTTTCTTATTATCAGATGGACCATTTGCCCAATTTTGGTGAATTACATAAACTTTATTATTTGTAACTTCTCTTACAATCGCTACATGTCCATGATCCCCTCCATTCGAACAAAGAATGTCACCGGGCTGTGGTGGTACAGTACCACCATTCGGGTAAGCATCTAAACCTTTGCTTGAAGCACTCGAAAAATATTGATTAGCATCGCCAGTGTGAATCATGTTTTTATGGCCTAAAGCCTCCACGTAGAAACGATTAACATACTCTACACATTGATACTGAAGTCCATAATCACTCCATGATTTGCTGTTAAAATCGTTATATCCATTGGATTTAGCAATTACAGTTACTCCGTTGAATGTAAATGAACCAACTTGAGTACCCCAAGCAGATGCAGAACTTATGCTTACGCTCGCTACCAACATTATGGCTGCAATTACAGCTATCATCATCCACCGCTTCGCGTTACAAGTCATACATTCACCTCTACTTGCTTATATGCTGCCATAGTTGAGATTGAAATCAAGAATTTGACAATAGGCATTATCGATAAAATTTTACTTTTCATTTTCCATCTCCACTTAACATTTATTACATTGGGAACGCGGAGGGTCACGAATAACCCGTCCATTTAAAGGCTGTCTGACAATTCGATTCTAGGGCAAAAACATGTGAATAATAAGGCGTATAAAGCCTTTAAATCGAAAAGAAAGGAATTCAGTTATTACAGGTAGTAATTGTTGGACAGCCTGCGTTGGGTGGGGCGGCCACCCGCAATTTGATTTTTACAGAATATAAGACGCACGAACTGGTTTTGCAATGCTCTTAAGATATTCAAAAATCACTATATTTTGGAGCAGAGTCGTACCATTCCATATTTGAATAACAGATTTTTCGTTTTTCTCTTTTTACTGGTAAAATTAACAATTTATATAAACAAAAGAAGACACTCTTATAAAAATGTTAACCGTATTTAAATAAAAATTAAGTTGTTTAAATATGGCTTGGTTATAAATGCATTTTATATATTCAATCTTATGAAAAATCATTTGTGTACTCGATTATCACGCAATATAGAAGTATAACGCTTTAAAAAGTGTTAAAAAACTGTTGTATAAAAGTGATGCTCTCAAAACAGAATAATAAACGGATAGGCGAGTGCGGAAAAGAATGATGGGAGGCGTTTTTAGATTGCTTTCTCAACCTTCATCATATCACCCCCAAATACGCCTGTGCTTTTCACCCATACATCTCCTTGAAGACACAGATTTTCTTTTAGCCTTGATTATACTAATTTTCTCTCGGAGCATGTCTTAAAATTAAATTTGGTTCTGATGGGGATAAGACTTATGCACTTGAAATGGAAAACGTTAGCATTAAATCATCAAATATTGAAATGTATACTTTAACCTTGGTAATTACTGCATTTTATTACATTGGGAGCGCAGAGGGTCACGAATACCCCGTCCTTCACAGTCTGTCCGACAATTCAGTTTCAGAGAAAAAACATACAAAAAATAAGGTGTACAAGGCCTTTAAATCGAAAAAGAATAAATTCAAATATTACTGATAGTAATTGTCGGACAGCCTGTTTAGTGTGAGGTGGCTGCCTGCAATTTGATTTTATATAAAGCTTCCTTAACAGGTTGTATCAAAATCATTTTGATTTCTACAATTGGGTAATTTCCTGTTTCGATATTTCTCTCATTTCTACAAGAATTCATTAATTTTCATTAATCAACATAGCTTATTTGCTATTCTCGCTATAATTCCCCTTTCATTACAGCCCTGATTTCCTCCTCCATTTATCATCTTTAGATAGGACTTACGCAGTTGAAATGCCGAAAGCTTCATATCATTAAAAATATAATTATGGTTTAGTGTTCCTCTAAAAACGTACGGAGTTATGGATATAAACCCACCCAAGTGTAATGGCATTGACTACATTAATTTTCTCATTGCAGCTTCTAACGTTTTTAGTTGCACTGAAGCTGCTAGATGTTATCCAGACATAGCTAATGCTCCTTCTCATGATGCTTTTACTCGTTGCCTTCAAAGGCAACCTCCAGACACGGAAGCACTATGGGAGGAAGTAAAAAGTCATGTCAAGCTTAAAGAAGGCTTTCTGATTGTTGATGATTCAACATTAGATAAACCATACGCAGAAGAAATTGCTTTTGTTCGTCGTATGTGGAGTGGAAAACATCATCGTACTGTAAAGGGAATAGGCCTGGTTACCTTAGTTTGGACTGACGGTACAACCGTTATACCTATCGATTTTCGAATTTATAACATCGATGTAGACGACAAAACAAAGAATGACCATTTCCGTGATATGCTTGACAAGGCCGAAGAACGTGGTTTTAATCCCAAATTCGTTTTATTTGATACATGGTATGCAAGTGTGAAAAACCTTAAAGCCATCAGGAAGAAAAAATGGCATTTCCTTACAAGATTGAAAAATAATCGTTTGGTAAATCCTGACAACAAGGGAAATGTGCCACTTGAAACAGTAGATATTCCTCCAAAAGGACTTGTGGTTCACCTCAAAGCATATGGATTTGTAAAGGTGTTTAGGATAGTTTCTAAAGATGGAGACACGCAACACTGGGTTACAGATGTGCAGGAGATGGAGGAACCAGAACGTGAAGACTTGGCAAAAAAGTCATGGAAAATTGAGGAATATCATAGAGGGATAAAGCAGTTTTGTGGTGTGGAAAAATGTCAGGCAAGAAAGGAAGAGGCACAAAGAGCACATATAATGTTCTCATTAAGAGCTTTTCTTAGACTGGAATTACAAAGAATCAAAAGTGGAATATCCTGGTTTGAAAGTGCTATGAAAATTAGAAGAGTGGTAGTGACAGAATACTTAAATAATCCACTATACACATTAAATTAATTCAGATATTTGAAAGTTTGGAAAAAACGATATGCTAGGAGCCAACTGCGTAACTCCTAAAAAGTCTATTTTTAGAGGGGAACTGTTTGAAAGGATAAGATTTTTTATATTAAAGGGAAAGGTCTTTTTATGTTAAACTATTTATATACGCCCTCTTATTAAGTACTTAAAGAAGGTAAGTTCTATGAACTATTGCAGAACACACGGAATTCCAGCCTTATTTTCTTTTTTCTTCCCTGGCCTGGGCCAGCTTGTAAAGGGGCATCTTTTCAAGGCACTGGGCATCTGGATAGCCTTCATTATCACAGGGACGATGCATATTTTCGGGGCTGGATTTTTATTATGGCCGATTATATGGGTCTGGCAGCTCTATGATGCCTATAATGCCTGAATAAAAACAGACTTGAGAGCAATCTAAGGATAAAACGAGTGTATAGTAAGCTAAGTTACTTAGCTATACATCAAAATTTTTTTAAAATTCAGAGGACGTAGTCTTATTTTTTCAATCATTCTCTATGAATCAGCCTTATTTGGTTAAGTCTAATCTGTCTATTTTCAATTTTGCTATCAATATCTATCAAATTGATAACAATCAAAAATGAAAACGGTATCAGTAAGCCGATTTTACATTTATTCTCAAATAGCTTTTAAATATATTATTTACAAATAATTTTCAAATGTATTAATACCTGCGTACCATTTCCGCCTGCCATTCTGTCTCCGGCCATCCTCTGAAGCCTCTGAACTTGTTTATATCGTCCAGATAATTTATCACTTCATCAGCCTGAAAACCAAGATCCTTGAGTACACAACCAAGAACAGTTCCAGTTCTACCTATACCTCCCATGCAATGGACAACAATACCTTTTCCTGTATCCATTTCTTCTAATATTACATTCGTTGCCTTTCTTACAAGCCATTCCAGCGTGTCAGGATCATATGGAAAATTACCATGATGCAGGTCTTCTAATTCTGCAGAAAAGAGAACTTTGAGGGGATAGGGATTATAAGATACTTCAGAATCACAGAGGCAGACAACACTTGAGAAACCTGCATTCCTAATTTTCTCCCAGGGCGTGTACATTCCGGGATAAGACATGCCAGCCAGAGGTACAGGTTCCTTAAGAACTACATAAAAATTCATTGGGATTCGGATGCCTTCTATTTCAGGCATCGCCAGAGGACTCAATAACGAAGATGCCATGCTATAAGAGTATGAGGTTAGAAGATATAAACTTCATTAAAAGAACAGAAAATTTGAGTATAAGTGTAGCAGTCAAGGAAGTTGCTCAATATAAAATAGTCAAGAAAGTTACTAAATCTGACCTTCCGCAGATCTCCACTCAAAAGTAGTATTTTTCACAATTTTTCCCCATCAACCTTATTATCTTACTTTTAACTTCATCCATGTTGGCAATTTTGGTTATCAACTTTGAATCAACTTCCAC
>Ga0268263_1001559_pt1 | contig 19220 bp, 16 predicted proteins | sample Biomet5_FD_190358 | JGI IMG/M metagenome (GOLD analysis project Ga0268263, IMG submission 190358) | Microbial communities from bioreactor (seeded with sewage sludge) at LBNL, California, USA - Biofuel metagenome 5 (SPAdes) (version 4) | ecosystem: Engineered > Bioreactor > Anaerobic >... | reverse complement strand
CTCTCCTAGTAGGAGAGGTGGCATCAGTGTCTTGCTGATGACGGAGAGGTTTGTAAAAGCGGTGAAGTGGAAACAAAGTTTCCAGTGAAGTTGTAGCAAAGCTACAAGTGAAGTGCACTGCGTGCAGTGAAGTTAGCCGTTGGCTAAGTTGTGGAAGTTTTCATTCCGAAAACTGAATTTACTTACTTGCAGTTTTTATTGAAGATATTAAAAGAAACCTTATAGTACTACACTTAGAAGTTAGTTCCTTGTAAATATCATTGTCAATACAATCTGTTTTTAACAATATTTCTAACCAATATCCCGTTTCGTTAGCTTCCTTCAGTGCAATTTTAAATTTACTAATAAAATCTGCCCTACTCTGTGCGTATTGTGCTTCTCTTATATTCGCACCGATTGAAGTACCACTCCTACCGATTTGATTAGAAATAATAAATTCTTTGTTCTGCTGTAGTGTTTTAGATAGGTTAATAATTTCAGTTGCTAGTTCTGTTGAAATGTCTAGTAGTTTTGATTTTGTCATATCTAAGCATCGTTCCCTTGTTCATATTAGTTTTCGGAACGAAAACTTTCCTTAACTGTTCGCGAACCTACATTAATATAGCGAACACTTCACTGACAACTACGTTGTCACTTCACTTATGCGTTAACATAACTTCACTTGTGCTGAAAGCACAACTTCACTGCTTTTCTGCTGCACTTTGCTAAGCAAAAGCTGCATTTCCGCGGTAGCGGATGCTGCACATGCTTTTAAGGCCGTGAAGTGGCAACTGTGTTGCCAGTGAAGTTGTAGCAGCGCTACAAGTGAAATGCTCTTCGAGCAGTGAAATTAGCCGTTGGCTAAGTTAATGATGTTTTCGTAAACGAAAACTAAGAAATTATTTTCTTTTGTCTCCCCTAGTAGGGGAGGTGTCGACGATGTTTTCATCGGCGACGGAGAGGTTTGTAAAATATCTTTATATACGTTTAAGTTTTCGGAACGAAAACTTTCCTTAACTGTTCGCTAACCTACATTAAGATAGCGAACACTTCACTGACAACTACGTTGTCACTTCACTTATGCGTTAGCATAACTTCACTTGCGTTAATGCCACTAATTGCACTTTTCACCTGCATTAATGCAACTTCACTGCCTTTTTACTTCACTTCTGTTTGTATTCCCTAACGTACCAATCAGTAAACTTCTGCAGTCCATCCTTTATGGATGTTTTGGGTTTGAAGCCAATGGCTGCTTGCAATAAGTCTGTAGATGCATAAGTTGCTGGTACATCTCCTGGTTTTAGAGGTTCAAATATTTTTTCAAAGACAACTTCTCTCCCCAGAGAAAAGCTTAAACATTTTTCTAAGGTTTCAATGAAAGTCATTAGTTTTTCCGGGCTGTTATTTCCGATATTATACACCCTGCTGGGAACACCGTCTGATAATTCTACAGGCTTTTCCAAAAGCCTCATAATTCCCTCTACAATGTCATCTATATAGGTGAAATCACGATAGAGGTCGTGGGCAAAATCCCCATTGTTAAATATATGTATGGGTTCATTATTAAAATACTTATCAGTAAAGGCAAAATATGCCATATCCGGTCTTCCCATAGGGCCATAAACAGTGAAAACCCTTAATCCTGTAGTAGGAATCTTGTAAAGATGACTGTAGGTATAGGCCATTAATTCGTTTGATTTTTTCGTAGCAGCATAAAGAGATACCGGATGATCCACGAAATCAGTCTCGGCAAAAGGGACCTTTTTATTTGCTCCATATATAGAACTAGAGGAAGCATATACTAGCTGTGCCACAGGATTATGTCTGCACGCTTCAAGTATATTATAGAACCCAATTATATTGCTTTGGATATAGGCGTCCGGATGGTCAATAGAGTACCTTATTCCTGCTTGTGCGGCTAAATTAATTACCATATGTGGCTTGTATTGGGCAAAAAGCTCCATAACCTTTGCTTTGTCAGCAATATCCCCTTTAACAAAAGTGAATTGCTTAAAAGGTTTCAGTTTCTCCAACCTAGCATGCTTCAGCCCTATATCATAATAATCGTTAACATTATCAATACCTATTACATTGCAGCCTTGTTCCAGTAGGCATTTTACCAGATAAAACCCTATAAACCCTGCTGCCCCTGTAACAAGATATGTTTTTGAACTGTCTAACTCCATCACCGGCGTACCTCCGTTCGCTATCTGCCAATAGAATAATACTCTACGCCCGCAGCCTGCATTGCTTTTAGTTCATAAATATTTCTACCGTCATAGACCAGGGCGGTTTTCATAAGTGCTTTATAGGTTTCCGGCTTAATAGCCTTGATTTCTCCCCACTCGGTGAAGATAAAGCACACATTTGCGCCCTCTAGAGCTTCCTCTACGCTATTAGCATACCGCATGCTGCCCTGACCGTTTTTTCCTTCAGGGTATTTTTTCTTAAAATTTTCTGCTCCAACGGGGTCGAAGGCACAGATATCTGCCCCCTGTTCTAACAGAAGCGGCACATTATCCAGTGACGGCGCTTCACGCAAATCATCTGTTCCAGGCTTGAAGGTAAGCCCTAGTACAGCGACCTTCAAGTTATGGAAGGTAATTAAGCGTTTGCAGGCTTTCTTGTACAATACAACCTTCTGGGCAGTATTCACATCCACAGCTGCTTTAACCGTTTTTAGTTTATATCCATGTTGCGCAGCAAGATAGGCCAAAGCCTTTGTATCTTTTGGGAAACAGGAACCACCATAACCAATCCCGGCATTTAAGAAATTCTTGCCTATACGCTCATCGTAGCTCATACCCTTTGCAACATCTTGGACATTCGCCCCTACTAGCTCGCAGAGATTAGCAATATCATTCATATAGGATATCTTAAGTGCCAGAAAATCATTGGAGGCGTATTTGATCATCTCTGCCGACCTTCTATTAACAGACACTATAGGCAGCTGAAAAGGCTCATAGATTTTCATTAGCGTATCCTCTGCCCATTTGCTTTCAGTGCCAATAATGATTCTAGCTGCATGCAGCGTATCGTGTACCGCAGTACCCTGAGCTAGAAATTCCGGGTTAGAAGCAACTTCCACTTTTACATCTTTGACTAGAAAATCTTTAATAAACTGCTCCACCTTGTCGTTAGTACCAACCGGAACAGTGGATTTTACCACAACTAGGCAATCTTTCACTATGTTTTCAGCAATCTGTCTGGCAACGGTAGCTATATAGCTGAGATTAGCTGAACCGTCAGGCTGCTCTGGAGTCCCTACGCCGATGAAAATAGCGTCAGCAGCGGCATATGCTTCAGCATAGTCCGTTGTATATTTCAACCGACCTAAAGCGTAATTTTTTTGCATCAGTGCTTCTAAATCCGCCTCATATATGGGAGAAACCCCCGAACGCATCAGGGCGACCTTCTCATTATCAATATCTACACAGGTAACACTATGACCCATCTCGGCAAAACAAACTCCTGCGACTAAACCAACATAGCCTGTACCAGCAATCGTGATTTTCATTAAATTGCCTCTCCTTGTCACGCAATCTTTAGGATTACTTTATTACTAATTCCTATAAATTTTATAACACTAATATACAGTTTCTTAAAAGGGACTAACTTTAATAGAATAAGCCCCAAAGTAATTGCTTCATATATAGAAAATTATAATGATCAAAGATAAAAAATAATATTATGTAATATACACCCTATTGAATACTGATTAGAAAATTTTTTAAAATATTTTAAAATATTCATGTGCATTAGCTTGTCTTTTGATTCACGGCAAAACATCCTTTTTTTGCCGTGAATCAAAAATATACCTTACGCTTCGCAGGACAACTTCTTGCATCATTTCTTCTAATTTTATAAGCGCCAATAATTGTATCCTTTTTTCTCAACATCACTCTGCTTCCATATCCCTTTAACATCAATTAACACTTTTTCAGCCGCAGGCACATTAGCAAACAATGTGTCAATATAATCCAAAGAATATGCCTTGAAATTATCATGAGCTACTGCAAATACAAGACAATCCATATCTTTAATGTTTTTGACTGGAATTAAATCTACAGAATACTCACGTTGTGCATCCATAGGATTTGCCCATGGATCCACTATTATAGGTTTTATTCCATATTCTAATAGTCTTAATATTATGTCTTCTACTTTTGAATTTCTCATATCTGGACAATTTTCTTTAAATGTAATACCAAAAATCGCAACCCTTGCTTCGCGAACTTTTTTCCTTGTTAGTACAAGGCGTTTAATAATTGCGTCAGCAATAAACATGCCCATTCCATCGTTTACCCTTCTACCAGCAGAAATTATTTGACTATGATACCCTAATTTTTCAGCTTCATAAATAAAGTAATAAGGGTCAACCCCTATGCAATGCCCCCCAACTAGCCCTGGGCGAAACCCTAGTGCATTCCATTTTGTATTCATTGCATCTACTACTTCATTGGTGTCAATGTCCATTCTATCAAAGACCATTGCTAGTTCATTCATAAAAGCAATATTGATATCTCTTTGTGAGTTTTCCACCACTTTAGCTGCCTCGGCAACTTTTATGCTAGAAACACGATGTACTCCAACCTCAATTATAAGTTCGTATATTTTTGCAATTTCTTCTAAACTTTCCTCATCCATACCAGAAACTATCTTCTTTATGTTATTTAGACGATGTTTTCTATCACCAGGATTAATTCTTTCAGGAGAATACCCCACTTTAAAGTCAATACCGCATTTCAACCCAGATTCCCTTTCTAGTATTGGTACACAAACAGTTTCGGTCACCCCTGGATATACTGTTGACTCATATACAATAATAGACCCTTTTGTTATTTGCCGTCCTAATATTGTACTTGCATACTCAACTGGTGTTAGATCCGGAGTCTTATCTTGATTCACAGGTGTAGGAACGGCTACAATGTGAAATTTTGCCCCAATTAAATCTTTTTCATTTGATGTAAAGTAAAGCTTAGAATTTTTAATTTCCTTATCACCAACTTCTTGTGTAGGATCAATTCCTCGCTTATACATTGCAATCTTGTCCTTATTCAGATCGAATCCAATAACATCAATTTTTTTTGCGAAGGCAACTGCTATCGGCATACCTACATACCCTAACCCTATTACTGCTAGTTTTTCTTTGCATTTAACAAGTTTTTCATATAAAGACATTTTCCCACTCCTTTAAACTGCAAATTACTAATTCATCATTTTAAATAGACTTTTTCTATATAATACCAAACATCATCCACTGTTATGGAGTTAATACATCTATTATCACCATATTTACAAGTTTTTTTCAGGCAAGGTGAACATCCTAAATTTTTCCTAAATATTTTATTTCTGCCATATGCTTTCCACTTTTCCTCAAAATAACAAGACGACATAATAGTTATCATTGGAACTCCCATTGCGGCGGCCATATGAGCAGTACCCGTATCAAGTGTCAACAAGAATTTAGCTTTTGTCAATAAATACATTGATTGATTAAGCGTAAAAACTCCACAAAGATTTATTATTTTCGTGTTTTCATAATTACAAAACCTGTCACCTATTTCTTTTTCCCCGCCAATTACTATAACAACCCCACCGTTTGCAGTCCATCTATCAGCGATTTCCTTAAACCTATTATTTTCCCAAATATTGCAGCTGGCCTTTGCAAAAGGTGAAATCATCATAATATTATCTTCTGTCAAAATATTGTATTTATATAGTTTGTGCTCCACATATATCTTATCTTCATCTAAAATCGTAATTTTAAAATCAACATTTCTGTTTGTTTCAAATGGTAACCCGTCAATTAATCTCTCAACCTCACATTTATTCTTAAGGTATAACAGTTGCTGCTTTTTAAACAATTTTATAGTCGATACATAAAACCCTTCAGCACATTCCACATTTGTTAACTTAAAAAACAACATATTTCTAATCTGAGTAAAAAAAGTTGTTTTTTCTGCTGGTAATTGAATTAAATAATCAAAACTCTCAAGTTTGAAACTTTTTAAAAAAGAAAGTATATTTTTTATACCTCTAATATCTTCTGAATTGTATATTTTTATTTCATCAATCCAGTCTAAACAAGTAAGAACAATATCTGCGCCAATATTTCCCTTTTTACCAGGGCAATTTAAGACTGTTATAATAGAATTAGGATACTTTTCTCTTATTTTATATAATGCCGGTATAGCACATATAAGATCTCCAATATTTCCTAACTTATAAACACATATTTTTTTTTCTTTCCTAACTTTTTTACCATTCCAAAGTAGATGCTTTGCAATGTTTAAACAACAATTTTCAAAATTAATAGTGAATTTTATTATACTAATACATATTCTGTACATTAATTTCTCCTAATTATTTCAAATTCGTATAACTCAAATAATCTTCTTTGTTAACAGATTCTTTAAACGTCATGTTTATCAACCTTGTAAGTCGTTTTTCATAATAATGGTCACGCCATGCCCGTTTCAACCCAGCCGTTGCTATCTTTTTACGTTCTTTTTCGTTAGAAAGATAATAATCAATTTTTTCATATAACTCACCAATAGTTTTATAAGTTACAATTTCATTATTAATATCGAATAGTGAAGCAATACCTGACTTATATTGCGAAATCTGAAACCCACCTGCACCCGCAATTTCAAAAGTTCTAACATTCACACCTTCAATCTCACCAAAATATAACGTATTAAGGGATATCTCAGAATATTTTATCGCTTTGGCTTTTTCCTGATATGCCAAAAATTCTCCTGTATAATTTTTTTTTAAATCTTCAATATTCAACCACCACGGATTCCCTATTCCATATATTTTTAAATCATATTTATTTAAACATTGCATTAAAGGCACTCTAAACGAATGTAAATTGCCAATCATAGCAATTTGACATTTATATTTCTTTTCATCTTCGTTGTTATATTGAACGGGTGCATGTTTTGTTCTACTAAAAGCTTCAGGCAAATAATAGGCATTCATTGAATAAATATCCCTCAAATTTTTTACAATATATGGATCTTTGAAGAACAATGCATCATAACCTGCTGTCATAAAAAATGCTCTGCCGAAAGCCATAATGTGATCCGGATACCACATTACTATCCTTGCTCCTGTGTCTTTTTTAATTTTATTAATTTCTTCTGGCAAGAAATAATCATGAGTACATATAATTAAATCTGCTTTATGTGAAGATATAGCAGATAAAACTCTTTTTAGTGCAAATCTCCTTACTTCTTTCGTACTGTATAACATATTGGTTCCAATTGCTCTGAAAATACTATTAACAAATGTGTATTTTTTTAACATATTATTGCTCTCATTACGAAATGGTACACAACAAATTACTTTATGTCCCATATTCTCAAGAGCTTCTTTTATATGTATCCCCATACTTTCTATTCCGAACTGCCCCACTATTAAAATTTCCATGGTATATTACCTTCTCTTTTGTTATTTAGCAAAATAATTGCTACAAAAATTAGATTTGTTAAAAAATACATTGAAAATCCTTCTAATTCGCTATACCTAAAAACAACAAAATAATAATTTGCTATAATAATTAACATATATGCTATATTTCTAAACTGTCCATTTAGTGAAATATCCTTTCTTAGTTCGAAAACCATTGAAACCAAATATATTATAATTATAAATACCGACAAAACAGCAACCCAAAATGGGTTTTGTACACTTTCGATTAGTGCAAGATTTCCAATGACAGCAACTAAAAAAACAACAATGTTAACCCACATATATTCTTTTTCTTTTTTATATATCTTAAAAGCATTAACCTCAACAATTTTTACTAAGCTATTAACTAAAACAATTGGGTACATAATTTCCAAATATGGTAGTGTTGCTAAATATTTCACTAAATAACGTTTTATTATTATTTCAACTATAAACCCTGTTGATAATGCCATTCCAACGAACAAAACCACCATTAATCCTAAATTAGTAAAAACTTTTTCAAGTTTTGTGCTATCTAGCCTTTTTAAATACGGAAAAACCCAAGTTGAAATAGCATTTACAAACACATTCACAAAAGCCATAATTGAAAACGAAAAAGTATAATAAGCAAATATCTGTGATGAAAAATTGTGTCTAACAACAAATTGTCCTAAACTCATAATTAAAAGTGAGGCTTGATATCCAAGCATGATTGGTAGTCCGCTTTGGTAACACCTTCGTATAATACTCTTCTTATTGAATATATGTCCTTTAAAACTAATAATGCTATTGTTTTGATATGAATTGCACAATAAATATATTAAATTAGTAAAAGTAATAATAAATATAAAATAATATGCTTTATCTAGAGAAAATATTATACATACTGATATTGTAATTACTTGCAGTAACTTGGATATTGAATTATTAATAAGATTAAATTTAAATCTACATGTGAACTGATTTATAAAATTCATGTATGAACTAACATTCAAAATAAAAACATTAAGAGCTAAACAAACGGCAATTATTATATTATCCTCACAACGATTAATAAAGCTAAGTGCCACTATTAGGAACAAGACGCCTAACAACATTTCCATCAAAATAATATGCCTTGTATACATACGAAAAGTCCTTATTGGCAATTCACAAAAGTTTAAATTTCCGTACTTCATATATATGCCGTCATTAAACCCGAAATTTAGTATTGCCACATACGGAAGATATAAAGTGAATGTTCTAAAAACTGCATATTCATTTACACTTATAACTGCTGGTATAATTAATCCTATTAAAATTCCAACAATTAAATCTATCATGTTCGTACTTAAAACGTAAGATAAATCTCTCATTACTCTATTCATCTTCATGTTTTCCTGTGATATTTTTTGTAATTTTTACCTTTTTCACTAAAACTCTTCCTGCTAATATGTATATAATTATCCCTCTCGCTGTCTGTATAAATATTTCTCTAGGTGTTGACGCTTCATACAAAACACTAAAACATATCATCAAAAATGTTGCAACTAGTATAGGTTCCTTGGCTTTTACATTAATTATCCCTGAACATACATTTAAAAATAAGCCCATCAAATAGAAGCCAATAAAAACACACGCTATTCCTCCTGCTAAATAAAAGAAACCTTGAACAGTTACGTATGACTGCGCATTTGAATCAAAAGACCCATATACATTTCTTGATACCCATACTCCATATGTAGCTGTTGATTTAGATGGTAATATGAATCTGGGAATAATTGCATATACAGGTGACAATATTAAATCTTCTAAAAACTTAGGATCTCCAAATTGTATTCCAAAAGTATCTTTGTATCGAACTACAGCAGAACAAGATTCTATTATATTTATTCTAGATAAAAATTTTTGAAATGCTGATAATATTGTTGTGCTATCAACACTGCTGTTGTGTATTGCATATACCAATAAATCATATCTTGAACCAATATATGCTCCACGTAACATTGAGCGAAAAATGTCAATGTATTGATATAATCCAATTACTGATGTCATAAGTATAGCTACTAGTATTTTAGAAATCTTACCTTTGTAAATAAGATTTATTATTAACAAGCTTAAAATGAGTGCTAAAACAGCTGTTTTCGATGCACTTAAAATTCCCAAATACAACTGAAAAACGAAAAAGATAGGAAAAATAAATTTGGACATGCTTCTTTTTGTTTTTAACAAATCAATATACAATAAAAATAATACAATCTCATTGATGCTTGCAATATAAATAATATATTGCTGAATCGCGGCATATTTTGCTTGTGCACCTATAGATGCTTCATCCGAAAATCCAACCAATCCCATTTTAATCAATATATAATATGCCAATGAGGAAATTATGAAAGCAATAAAACAGGCAAAATAGTCCGTTTTATATTTAGCAGACATAAATATTTTATTTTTTATTTTTTGGCCAATTTCTTCAGCTTTTTTACATCTATATCCTAGCATAATTCCAAAACAACCTATTATTGCAATATACATCGATTTATTTAGATATTCCCAACCAGCACTAAAATAGCTTTCACCAAATAATAAAGAAAAATTTCCAAATAGCACTTGGACCAAAAACTGACTAATGATAAAAACACCAGTAAATGTAAATATTTTATACTTCGAATTCCTTTTTATCTGGTCCTTTAGATTGCGAAATATGTAAATAAATAAATTAACATTTAGCATAATAAAAATTACCTGTTTTGAAAACAGGTTGCTTTCTTCCAAAAAATATATTAAAACTGTAACTGCAATAAGAACCATGTCTGAAATAACTGTAGTTATACTAATTTTCATTTGCGAACTCCTTTGTAAAGTTCTTAATTAAATATAAAATCCATCATATAGACTTATTTTTAAATGTTGTTTTAAAAATAAGCCACGGGATAACATAAGCCACACGAGCAAAAGCCTCTATCACTCTAGTAGAAACTTTCAATTTTTCCATATGTTCTATAATTCTACCACCAATTTTACACATAGCGTAAGCAAATTCTATCTTGTTTTCAATTTCGTAATTATTAATAAACTGTTCTTTATGTTCTTTAATATGTTCCCAAATTTTTCCTCTTACAATCATCTGAACACGTACCTTAAGTGCAGCATTGCTACCCCTAATTCTAACTTTTGACAAAGTGGCATTTACTAATCCCAATTTAAACTTTTGCGAAATGTTAACCCACAAGTAATAATCTTGGCCATATCTCATATTTTCATTAAATCGCAAATTTTTGTTATTATCAAATACAGTTTTTTTTACAATTATACACGGAGTGGCAATAGGACATGAATATAATATTTTAGGATAAACATAGCCAGAAAAAAAAAATTTACTAACCTGATACTTTTTAGAATCTGTAAACTTTTCATAAAGTGTATGCGACCAAGCAAAATCATTATTTTCCATGAATTCAATTTGCATTTCCAGTTTTTTATCATACCATAAATCATCAGAATCTAAAAAGGCAATATACTTTCCAGTAGCAATTTCTATTCCCAAGTTCCGAGCAGATGCAGGGCCACCATTTTTTTTGCACTTATAAACTATCTTATCTTCATACTTTTCTAAAAAAGCTGTTAAATCCTCCATTGATCCGTCATTTATAACAATAATTTCATAATTCTTATATGTTTGTGCCAAAACGCTATTCACAGCTTGTTTTAGCCAAAAAACATTTTCATAGAATGGAATTACTATACTAACTATGGGTTCACCCAAGCTAATTCCTCCTCGTCAACTTTTTAACTATCGATTTGTTAAAAAAATGAAACAAAAAGATTTTTTCAATTTTTTCTCCAAACCATTTTATTTATAATACCTACATAGCTCTGTACAAGCTTCACCACTTTTGTTGAAACATTTTCGTCAGCATAATCAGGAACTGTTAGCCCAATCTCACCAATATTTTGCATATTTACTGCCATATCCACTGCCTGCAATATGCTTCCCGCAGTAATACTCCCAATGACAAAAGCTCCTTTATCAAGTGCCTCTGGCCGTTCTGTACTAGTTCTAATAGATACAGCCGGGAATTTAAAATATGACGCTTCCTCTGGCACCGTTCCACTATCGCTAACTACACAGTAGGCATTTTGCTGCAAATGATTATAATCCATAAATCCAAAAGGTTTTAAGCTACGTACATTCTTGTGAAATTTGAATCCACGTTTCTCTATAAACTTGGCGCTTCTAGGATGTGTAGAATAAATTACCGGCATATTATAATGTTCAGCCATAACATTAATGGCATTCATAAGCTCGAAAAAATTTTTTTCAATATCTATATTTTCTTCTCTATGAGCGGATAATAGAATATACTTTCCTTTTTCTAAGCTTAGTTTTTCTAAAATTTTGCTATTATTTATTTTTTCAATATTTTTGCTCAATACTTCTGACATAGGAGAGCCAACTACGTAGGTATATTCCTTCTTAATCCCTTCAGCAAAAAGATATCTACGCGCATGCTCTGTATAGCATAGGTTCACATCACTCGTGTGATCTACAATACGTCGATTAACTTCCTCCGGAAGATTTTCATCAAAACAACGATTACCTGCTTCCATATGAAAAATAGGTATTTTTAACCGTTTTGCGGAGATAACGGAAAGGCAAGAATTAGTATCACCCAAAACTATTAAGGCATCCGGTTTAATTTTATCCATCAATTCATATGACTTAGCAAGAACATTACCCATGGTGACACCAAGACTGTCTCCCACTACATCCAAATAATAGTCTGGCTCCCGCAATCCTAGTTCTTTGAAAAAAACTTGGTTTAAGGTATAATCATAGTTTTGCCCCGTATGTACCAAAATATGCTCGAAATAGCGATCACACTTTTTTATTATCTCCGACATTTTTATAATTTCAGGACGCGTTCCCAATATTGTCATAACTTTTAGCTTATGCATGTCCTATCCCTCCATTAAAGTAATGTGGATAAAGCTCCTTGTGCTCATCTATCCATATTTTCATTTCTGCTATCATAATTTCATAATCAGGAACATGGAAAGAAAAGTCTGTTCTTGTATTAATTAAAGATTTATCTATCACGACTTTATCATTCTCTGAAATTTGAATACTATTTTCCTTGAAATATTTATTAAAAAGGTTTAAGAGTTCAAACTTACTGATATTTTTATTATTAACCAAGTTGTACAACCCGATAAGATTATCTTGCAGTGCTGCTTCCATCGCCTTTGCCAGTGTCAAAGTTGTAACACCAGTCCATATTGCCTTATTATAACCACAAATTGGTTTATCTTGTTTCATAAACCAATTAAACAAGCCTATGCCCTTTTCTTGCATATCTGGACCAATTATAGAATTTCTGAATGTAAGATTTTTTTTATCATTAATCTCACCAAAAGCTTTTGTTCTATCATAATAAGACTGCCCATCAGGCAAACTGTTTTCTAGATACCCACCGGTTTTACCTGCAAAAACACAATCTGTACTCATTTGTATAAGTTTAGTGTCAGTATTACGTAAAATTTGCACAAGATAATGTGGTAAATATGAATTGAGGTATATTGCATCAGCTTTATTATTCTCGGCATTTTGATTAAGCACACCAATACAATTAATAATGGCAGAAAACTTTTCTTTCAACAATATTTTTTCTAGCCCGGAAATATTATGAACGTCTAGCAATATATTATTATTTGCATGCAGAAATGGCCTGCGGGATATGGCTGTTACATTATGTCCCTTTTCCTGAAAATATAAACAAATTACATGCCCTGCCATGCCAGTAGCACCTAAAACAGCGATTTTCATTTTCTTTTGTTCCATTCAGCCAGTTCCTCCCTAATATAGACAAGTGTAAGGAGTTTGTCCTTGACTTCCTCTAAAGTTAGCTGCTTAGTATTGCTAGAAGTGAATTCTGATAGCGTTGCTCTGCCCATCATGCCTTCAATAAAATATTTATCATAGTTCAGATTGCGTTTATCTGCTGGAACACGATAAAAATTTCCCATATCAATGGCATGAGCACATTCTTCGTTTGTTAGCAAGGTTTCATGCATTTTTTCGCCGTGACGAATGCCAATTGTTTTAATTGCATTATCTGCATTAAATAATTCTTTTACTGCCCGTGCCAAAACTCCAATAGTACATGCTGGGGCTTTCTGAACCATGATATCCCCTGTTTCCGCGTGTTCAAAAGCAAAGAGCACCAAATCTACGGCCTCTTCCAAACTCATAATGAAACGTGTCATATTAGGTTCCGTTATAGTTAGTGGCTTGCCAGCTTTAATTTGTTCAATAAACAATGGGACTACTGAACCACGTGAACATAACACATTGCCATAGCGTGTACCACATATTAGCGTCTTATCAGCTGGTATTGTGCGTGCTTTAGCCACAAAAACTTTTTCCATCATGGCCTTGGAGGTACCCATGGCATTAACAGGGTAAGCAGCCTTATCTGTAGATAAACATATTACCTTCGTTACACCAGCCGCTATAGCCGCCGTTAACACATTATTTGTACCTAAAACATTTGTAGCCACTGCCTCAATTGGGAAGAATTCACAAGAAGGCACTTGTTTAAGAGCAGCGGCATGAAAAATATAATCTACTCCATACATAGCGTCATTCAAGCTCTGAATGTTACGGACATCGCCGATATAATATTTTATTTTATCATTGTTGTAATGGTGGCGCATATCATCTTGTTTTTTCTCGTCGCGAGAAAAAATGCGAATTTCAGCAATATCGGTATTTAGAAATCTATCCAAAACCGCACCGCCAAAGGACCCCGTACCACCTGTTATAAGTAAAGTTTTATTTTTAAACACAACATTTTCCCTCCGCTAATTCTTTTAATGTTTTTTCAGTAACATCAACATACTGTTTCCTAGTGAAATTTTGGCGAAAATATTCTCGCCCTGCTTGTCCACAATTAACATATTTTTCTCTATTTAGCAAAAAACGTTTCATTATGATTCCTAATCCAATATAATCTCCGGCAGCAACTACTAACCCACAGCCTGAATCATTAATAATCTGACTCGTCGGACTGCCAATAGCGGCAATAACTGGTTTCCCTGCGGCCATGTATCCTTGCAATTTAGAGGGAATTGTCTGCCCAATTATACTATCTCCTCTCAGAGTTAAAAGACAGGCGTCAGCAAATTTGTAATACTTTGGCATAGAGCTAGCTGGCTGACGTCCATAAAAAACAAAAAAGTTATCCAGCTCAGCACTATGCACTAGCTGCTTTAGTTCTTCCAGATAACTTCCATCACCTACTATATGTATCTTAAAATCAGGGATATCTTTAATTTTTTCAACAGCTTTTACAACACAATCTAAATTTTGTCCAATACCAATATTACCAAGAAAAACAAAATTAGTACCTTTATGGATTTCATCAAAATCTTGTTTTAGATATTCTTCATTGGCAAATTGTGGAATATATTTTAAACGATTTTCCGGCAAATTATGAACATTGTTAAAATATTCTATAAAAGCTTTAGATTGTATTCCAATGCAATCACATCTTCTATAAATATATGAACTTATAGTCTTACAAGCCCAGAAAACACCGCTATTTTCATTTTTAACTAGTATTTTAATCGATTCCGGCCATAAATCACAACAGTATAAAAAAAGTTTTTTCCCAGTTATTTTTTTTAATAACAATCCCGGTAATGCCATTAGTATAGGTGATAATTGATACACATAAATAACATCAAAATTTTTCCTTAATAACAATGCTTTAAAACTTGCAGATATACAGAAGCTAAGATAATTTTTACCTAACCCGACAATACCTTTTCCCCTAGTAATTTCAAAACATCTAATAATCTCAACGCCATCTACTATCTCATGTCTTTTGGCTCCATGTTTATATTCGTCAGGAATTATTCCGGTTGGATAATTTGGTAATCCTGTAAGCACGGTAACTTGATGCCCACGATGAATTAATTCAACGCATATATCATTAATTTGAAATTCCTCAGGATAAAAATATTGACAAATGACTAATATTTTCATATTTTTGTGTCCATTCCCTCTTTTACACCTTTGCTCCTTAATACGCTAAATATAGTCTTAAAAAATATTTGGACATCAAAACAAAAGCTTCTGCGTTCAACATATTCGCTGTCAAACTTTGCCTTAATAGCTATGGGTAATTCATCGCGGCCATTAATCTGTGCCCAACCGGTAAGGCCTGGAGTAATATCATTGGCGCCGTATTTATCACGTTCAGCAATCAAATCATATTGATTCCAAAGTGCCGGACGCGGGCCGATAATTGACATTTCACCATTTAAGATATTAAAAATCTGCGGTAATTCGTCCAGGCTGGTCTTGCGCAAGAATTTCCCAACTTTTGTAATCCAATGGTCTGGATCAGTAAGCAAATGAGTAGGGCAATCATTGGGCGTATCTATACGCATGGTGCGGAATTTATAAATTTGAAAATAGCTTTTGTGAATGCCTACACGCTTTTGTTTAAATAAAACCGGACCAGGAGAGTCTAGCTTAATCAAAATAACTAGTAATAATAAGAAAGGCGACAATACCAGTACGCCGATTAGTGATAAAGTGAAGTCTAGAAATCTCTTTACTAGTGGATACATGGTAAGCCTCCTTAAAAAAACATTTAAGTGGAAACGGTGTTTCCAGTGAAGTTGCAACTGCGTTGCAAGTGAAGTGCTCTTCGAGCAGTGAAGTTAGCCTATGGCTAAGTTATGGTAGTTTTCGTACACGAAAACCAAAAATTATAAAACTAAAACACAAAAATATATTCTATTCTCATAAGTTCAAGTTTTTGAAACAAAAACTCTCCTTAACTGTTCGCTTGCGAACACTTCACTGCGGCTATGCCGCACTTCACTTATGCGTAGCATAACTTCACTTGTACTGAAAGCACAATTTCACCGCACTATCGCTGCACTTCCGCACTAGCGGATACTGCACGTGAAGTCTCACTTCACTGTTCTTTACTGTGTTTGTGCTTTTTTTCGCCGTCTTCTTTTCCTTCGCTGCCATAGTAGTAATAGTAGCCATAGCCGTAACCATAGCCGTTACCTGGAGTATTTACTTCTACTTTGTTTAGTATAACTCCAATAATATTAGCCCCTGCTTGCACTAGCCGCGTTTTTGCATCTCTAGCTACCTCAGGATTTATACCGCCCCAAGCAGTAAGCATAATAACCCCATCCACCTTGGCCGCCATAACTGCCGCGTCAGTAACAGGCAAAATAGGTGGCGTATCAATAAGGACATAGTCATATTCCCTGCCTAGAACTTCCAGCACTTCGTCCATACGTTTAGAGCTTAAAATCTCAGAAGGATTCGGTGCCACTGGGCCGCTGGTCAGGACATCTAAATCCTCCACATCTGTATGTTGGATAATATCCATGACGCTTTTGTGCATGGCAATGCAGTTGCTCAAGCCTTTGTTGGGCAGTTGAAAGATTTTGTGTTGAGTGGGATTACGAAAATCGCAATCCACAATAACAACCTTCTGTCCTGCCTGAGCCATCACTACCCCTAAGTTAGAAATAGTGGTAGATTTTCCTTCATTGGCAGTAGCACTGGTAATAACAATAGTTTTTAGGTCTTTATTAACCGCAGAAAACTGCACGTTAGTACGAATAGTGCGGTAAGCCTCAGAAATAGGAGATTTAGAATGTTTTTTTGTAATTAGCTCTGTCATTTCTGCAACAACCTCCGTATTTTTTCGTATAGGCTCGGTTTTTTACGAGTATCTGCCAATGCTTTATTCATAGATGCTGTATCAGGAATGCTACCCAATAGTGGTAAACCCAAATAGTTCTCCACATCTTCCGGTGTGCGAATCTTGCGATTTAGCATTTCGTAAGTAATAGCATAACCACAACCCACTATTAGTCCTAATAGTAAAGATAGTATAAGCGTCAACGACTTATTTGGTTTAACCGGTTTTTCCGGCAAAGTTGCCGTATCTACCACCTGCACTTCATTGGAAATCATGGCCTCGGCAACCTTGGCCTCTTCTAGGCGTTTGGCCAGCATAACGTAAATTTCCTGGGCAACATTTACATCTCGTTGAGCCTTGAGAAATCCCTGTTCCAAAGCCGGTAAAGATTCGATTTCTTTTTTGTTAGCTTTTTCCAAGGTCGCAAGAGCTTCTACTTTCTTTTTCGCTATGGCAATCTCTGCCTCGCTTTGGAATTTACCTGCCAAAAGTCCCTGGTGCACAGGATTATCGGTAGGAGCTTGAAGGGAAACCGCCTTGGTAATCTCAGAATTTAATTTCTCTTTAACTCCGGCAATTTGTTCGTCTAAATCTTTCATAACAGGATGTTTCTCTGTATATTTATCCAAATAGCCTATTCTGGTCATTTCCAGTTCCGCTAATCTAGTATTATATTGCTTAATAGTGGAACTATCGGCACTAGCCGCTCCTGCTCCTCCCAGCTGCTCATTAATGGCAGATAGCCGTGCCTGGGCAGTGGCCATGTCCACTTGGTTTTCCGCATTGGTCTTATCAACAAGTGTCAACCTATCCGCCAGGAGTTTAGCACTATCTGAGGGATCTAGGATGTGGTTCTTTTTTTTGTATTTTTGCAGATTTTCTTCTGCTTTATCCAGCTCAGCACGTGATTCGGCAACGCGTCCTGCAATAAAATCCTTGGTTACCCTCTGCTCACTACGGGATAACTCTGTTAACCGATCCAAAAAACCATTTACAATGAGTTTATTAGCTCTTTGTGCTGCTTCAGGGCTTTTGGCAGTAACAGACAGCTTTAATATTTCTGTATTTTTATAGGGAGTCGTAGCAATCCGTCCCTTAACATAGGATTCATAGTTGGGGTAATTGCCGTCTTTGTCTACCTTTTCTGTGGCAGCAATAACCGGCTCAATAACGCTCCGGCTTTTCAGTATTTCCGCGTCTGTACTCATAAGCTGGGCCGTCATGGACGTACTAGCCCCAGGAACAACGTCCAGTAAAGAATCTCCCAGCCCTTTTGGCTGCTTAATACGCAATAGGGAGTCAGATTCGTACACAGGGGAAGCCATAATCAAATAAACAATGGCAATAAGCACAAAAGTGCCTGTAATAATGCATATCTTGCGTAAATTTTTGATGAGCATGTTCGCGAGTTCGCGTAAATCAATCGTATTCTCGTCCAAGATGGGCAAACCTCCAATAGTTAAAGTCTCGCAGCAAGAAACGCTGCTGTGAAAAGGCATGTGCAGCTTTTGCAACAAAGTTGCAAAGTGCAGTTACGGCAAAGCCGTAGTGCAGCTTCCGCTTCGCGGAGTGCAGCTTTCCGGACAAGTCCGGAAGTTATGGTAGTTTTCATTCGAAAACTGGAAATTAGAGAAAAACAAGTAAAGAATAAAGCAGTGAAGTGAAAAGGCATGTGCAGCTTTTGCAACAAAGTTGCAAAGTGCAGTAGAAAAGCAGTGAAGGAGAAGAGCATGTGCAGCTTTTGCGACTAAGTCGCGAAGTGCAGTTACGGCAAAGCCGTAGTGCAGTTTCCGCTTTGCGGAGTGCAGCTTTCCGGACAAGTCCGGAAGTTATGGTAGTTTTCATACGAAAACTGGGAATTAAAGAAAAACGGGTAAAGAATAAAGCTGTGAAGTGAAAAGGCATGTGCAGCTTTTGCAACAAAGTTGCAAAGTGCAGTTACGGCAAAGCCGTAGTGTAGTTTCCGCTTTGCGGAGTGCAGCTTTCCGGACAAGTCCGGAAGTTATGGTAGTTTTCATACGAAAACTGGGAATTAAAGAAAAACGGGTAAAGAATAAA
>Ga0268263_1001555_pt1 | contig 19238 bp, 19 predicted proteins | sample Biomet5_FD_190358 | JGI IMG/M metagenome (GOLD analysis project Ga0268263, IMG submission 190358) | Microbial communities from bioreactor (seeded with sewage sludge) at LBNL, California, USA - Biofuel metagenome 5 (SPAdes) (version 4) | ecosystem: Engineered > Bioreactor > Anaerobic >... | reverse complement strand
ATGGCCATCAGCGCCTTTGTGATGGCTGGCGTGATTGTAAAAACGGGCGAGAACATGCAAATCAGTTTAACAGATGTCTGTTATATGTCAGTTAAAAAACTGATATAATGCTGTTATCTTGCTGATATGTGCCTAAAATCCCTTATTACCGTTTCAGCAGCTTCCGCAGTTCTGTTCCCGTCTCCAAGCCTGTCGGGCCGGAGAGCTTCACCTTTTCAGAGACGGCTTCCATGATGCGCCAGATCAGTCGCGCGGTTGGATTCTTGGTGGCTTTGCGACCTTCCAAGGCATCGTCTTTGGCTTCGTACAAATAAACCTTTCGTTATCATGTAAAGAACAACAGCAAAACCACAAGAAAGACAAAAATCCATTTTCACAATTTCACAAAAAGTTCGGCTGATACGCAGGTTTATATAGTAGCTTCCCTTGGCTAGGAACCAAGCGAACCACCTTAATAGGGTTCAGTTCTTTGCAAAGCCTTTTTCCATATAGAGAATGTAGTCTGTAACCATCTCCGATTAAACTTTTTAGCAATTTTGAAACAGTTGGAGCAAGAGGCAGTGCGACATTCATCGCCATCACATCGTAAAGTGTTACATATGATCGAGAGTAAGGATTTACATAGCTTCTATCCAGAATTCTCTCCTCAAAAAGAAAGCAATAATATGAAAATCCAACGTGTGGGTTCACAGCCATCCCAAAAAGGTCCATCAGAATATTTTACAGGTATGGTGCGTGTGGACCCTCTTATAAAAACAGAAAACCCATCACATCTGCTTGCTGCAACCGTCACTTTTGAACCGGGGGCTCGCACTGCATGGCATACACATCCACTTGGACAAACATTGATCATAACAGCAGGAGCTGGCCATGTTCAACGATTTGGGGAACCAATCGAGGACATTCACGCTGGAGATGTTGTTTGGTTTTCCCCTGGTGAGAAGCATTGGCACGGAGCGACATCAACCACAGCAATGACCCATATTGCCATTGTGGAATTACATGATGGAAAGGGCTCTGACTGGATGGAAAAAGTCAGTGATGAGCAATATGAAAGTCACTAAAGATGTAAACTCAGAAGAAGAAAGAAAAAACAATTTCTTAAGTTCCAAATCAAAACAAGAGCATTTTCATGACATCTAATGGTCCTGCTGAAATAGACGCATCATCACAACCTCATCAAGGAAAGCCCCCAGTATTCTTTACCAATCAAATCACGGTTGATGGGTTGTTGAAAATTTACTCAAAAATCAACAGCGAGATTTCAGGTAAAGTAGCAATCAAACTGCACAGTGGCGAACCTCATGGTCCCAACCTGTTACCTATTGAGCTGATTAAGGGGCTGCAAACACATGTGCCAAATAGCACAATCGTTGAATGTAATGTTCTTTATCCAAGCCCCAGGCAAAAAACTGAAAGCCATAGAGAAACACTAAAAGCAAACGGCTTTGATTTTTGTTCTGTGGATATTATGGATGCAGATGGAGATACAACGCTTCTAATACCTGGAATGAATGAGTTCTTGGAGGCAGGATCTGATTTCGAGTTAACACAACGCCTATTTACCCCGGGATGGCATCTTCGGGAGGTGTCGGTCGGCAAGCATCTGCTGAACTACAATTCGCTTCTTGTTTACACCCACTTCAAGGGACATGCCATGGGGGGCTTTGGTGGATCATTGAAAAATATCTCGATCGGCTGTGCTTCTGGGCGAGTTGGAAAAAAACAAATTCATGGTGACGGATGGCCAGGTGGCCCATTGTTTCAAGAGCACATGGTTGAAGCGGGGAAAGCAATCACCTCCTATTTTGGCTCTCATATTGCCTATATTAATGTCTTAAAAAACATCTCAGTTGACTGCGACTGTGATGCTCATGGGAAAAAGCCCACTTGCCGTGATATTGGAATCCTCGGATCAACAGATATTCTAGCTATTGATAAAGCCTCAGTTGATTTGGTGTACTCACTACCAGAATCAGAACGCCGTGATCTGGTAGAACGCATTGAATCTAGAAGTGGTTTACGCCAATTGGAATACATGAAAACTCTAAAAATGGGGAATGACCATTACACATTGATCAACATTTAAAGTATATACCAATAAAAACATAAATCTTTGTTCTTATTTATTTGGCTTTTATCTATAGAAAATTGAATTCAAAAAATCACCAACATTGACATTTGAAAGACCAATCTAGTTATGAAAAGAATATTTACAACACTTGTAATCGTGTTTTCTTTTATCATGCAGCATCATATTCTGGCACAAGATGTGCCCATCCAATGCAAAGGATATGCACTCTTTGCAAAAGATGGAAAATTCACCCCCTATGAATTTCAACGACATTCCGTTGGCAGCAATGACGTTCTTGTAGAAATTCTATACGCTGGAATTTGTCACAGTGATTTACATCACTCCCACGGAGACTGGCGAGAGGAAACTTACCCTATGGTTCCTGGGCATGAAATTGCCGGACGTATCATCCAAATTGGTAAAAATGTAACAAAGTTCAAGGTTGGAGATTTTGCAGGAGTTGGTTGTCTCGTCAATTCGTGTGGCGAATGTGAATACTGCAAAAACGGAGAGGAACAATACTGCACAAAACGTGTTTTAACATACGCCTGCATTGATCCATACCATAATAATGAATTAACCCAAGGCGGATATTCCAAGAACATCGTTGTTTCAGAGAAATTTGCCATCAAAATTCCGAACAATGCTCAAATTGAGAAGGTGGCTCCCTTGCTCTGCGCAGGAATAACCACCTATTCTCCCATCAAATTCACTCATATTACAAAAGGCGATAGCGTGGCCGTAGCTGGCTTTGGAGGTTTAGGGCACATGGCGGTGCAGTATGCCGTAGCCCTTGGTGCCCGAGTCACAGTCTTTGATATTACCGAAGAGAAACGAAAAGATGCGCTAGGAATGGGAGCTGTAAAATATGTTAATGTCAATAACCCACAAGAAATGAAGGGGTTGGAAGATAGTTACCGGGTTATCATTAGCACAATTCCATCCAGTTACGATCCAGCCATGTATCTGAAGATGTTGAAAATGGATGGTGAGATGGTTGTGCTAGGGTTACCAGCAAAACAAAATACGCCGAGTTTAGCCATTTCCACTTTGGTTTCGTCAAGTCGACGCAAAATCTACGGTTCCCAAATTGGAGGGATCCCAGAAACCCAGGAAATGTTGAACTATTCGGTTGCACACAACATCTATCCGCGAGTCGAGATTATTCCCATTCAAAAATTGGATGAGGCCTATAAAAAAGTTCTGGCTGGTGAAGTTAAGTTTCGCTATGTGGTCGATATGAGCACCCTCAAGTAATACATAAAAAAGCACAGAACTCCGACATTACTGCTACTTTCAAGCAACATCAGAACAGGTCGAGCAAGAACATGTGAGAAACAAAATCCAACGAATGTTAATCTAAACTATATTTTAGCAGACTAACTATTTATGCAAAAACGCACTCTTGGAAAAAGTAATCTTGAAGTTTCTGCCATCGGCTTTGGCTGCATGGGACTAAACTACGCCTACAGTAATTCTCTTGATAAAAAACAGGCAATATCTTTGTTACAAGCCGCGGTCGAACGCGGCGTGACGTTCTTCGACACGGCTGAAATGTATGGGCCTTTTACAAATGAAGAATTGGTCGGAGAAGCACTCAAGCCTTATCGTGATCGCGTTGTCATTGCTACAAAATTTGGGATTAGACTGGTGAATGGCAAACAGGTCCAGGATAGTCAACCAGCCAGTATCAGACAATCGGTTGAAGGTTCTCTAAAGAGGCTAAAAACTGATGTGATTGATTTGTATTATCAACACCGTGTCGATACCACTGTTCCAATCGAAGATGTTGCAGGAACCATCAAGGAATTAATCCAGGAAGGCAAAATCAAATATTGGGGACTCTCTGAAGCTGGTGTTCAAACCATTCGCAGGGCACATGCTGTTCATCCCGTTACCGCAGTTGAAAGTGAATATTCACTCTGGTGGAGAAAGCCGGAGGAGTTTCTCTTATTTGCTTTAAATGAATTGGGGATTGGCTTTGTTCCGTTCAGTCCATTAGGAAAGGGTTTTCTTACAGGTAGCATTGGGAAAGATGCAAAATTTGGAAAGACAGATTTTCGCAGTATTGTACCTCGTTTTTCACCTGAAGCACTCGCTGCAAATCAAGGATTAGTGGACCTTTTAAAACAAGTGGCATCTCAAAAACAAGTTACTCCCGCACAAATCGCGCTTGCCTGGTTGCTTGCGCAAAGGCCTTGGATCGTTCCTATTCCTGGCACAACAAAGTTAAACCGTTTGGAAGAAAACATAGGAGCAGCAGACATAGAACTCTCTGAGAAGGAATTGCAGAGCATTGAAGGGGCACTAGATCATATCAAGATCGTAGGAGCTCGCTATCCTGAAGAGCTGGAAAAACGGACAGGTCTGTAATCTTGCGTTTTATATGACAACTGCATCTACGAATTCGCCGGATGTTCAATCACGAAAACCAAGTGAGATAGCGCTTCAAAATCATAAGCAATTATTTCCCAATCATAAATCAACTCTTCAGGTTACTGATCCGGAATTGATTGAAATATTTGATAACTTTGCTTTCGACGAAGCCTGGCAGGAAAACAAGCTCGAAACGAAAAGTAAAGTGATGATAATTTTGGCAGCTCTCATAGGCTGCCAATCCTTGAGAGAATACAAAATCATGGTCGGTGCAGCTCTCAATGTGGGTGTGACAGCAATTGAAATAAAAGAAATATTGTATCAATCAGTCCCCTATGTCGGCATGGCAAGAGCATTCGACTTCGTGCATGTCACAAATGAGATATTTGTAAGCAGTGGTATTGGCCTGCCATTAGACTCACAATCTACCACCAATAAGAAAAACAGACTTGAGAGGGGGCTGGAGTTACAAAAGACCATTTTTGGAGATATGATCGATCAGCTGTATAAAAACTCACCAAGGGATCAACTCCATATCCAACAATTCCTTTCAGCCAACTGCTTTGGCGATTATTACACTCGCAACGGGATGAAACTACAATGCAGGGAACTAATCACCCTCTCTATCCTCATTGGATTGGGAGGAGTCGATTCTCAGATCAAAGGCCACATTCAGGGCAATTTAAACATAGGAAATAACCGAACAATTCTGAATGATTTAATCACACTTCTTTTGCCATGGGTTGGATATCCTCGCACCTTAAATGCTCTAAAATGCCTCAATGAAGTTTCCACCATTCCGCCATCAATGGAAAATTCATAAAGTAATAAAAAATTTCCGGTTGACTGGGGTTAATTTTCTTTTCCAGCCAACCGGTAATTAATCAACAAGCTTGTTAAGCCCAAAAGTTATTTATCACCCGACTTTATATTGTAACAAAAAAGAGCGTCTTGATCGCGAATATAAAGCTTTCCATTGGCAATGACTGGATGTGACCAGGCTGGTAACTGGGTTCGGTCCGGCTGTTCAAAGTGACCACGTTCAATATATTCCTTTGAACTCGGCTCAATAAGATACACTGTTCCACCTTCAGTGCGGTAATAAAGTCGGTCATCGGCGAATGTAAGGGATCCTTTAGCTGCCTTATCACCGGCACTGTCGCGTGAGTCCCACAAAACTTTACCTGTTTGAAAATCAAGACATACAAGCGACCCGCCTTCGTTTCCACCATTCGCCCCATAAAGACAATTTTCATACAGAATAATGCCACCATGATGGTTCTGCATTTTTTTCGAAAAGAACACCTCGTTGGCTTTAACTGCACCATTTGTATCTTTACTTAATTTAACCAACCCACCGCCAGCACCATAGGCTGAAGCGGCAAACACCATTCCATCGTGATAAATTGGAGTTGCGCAGTTAATTCCATAGTTATTGGCAGATTTTTTATAACTCCATAAAAACTTACCGTCCGCCGCGGCAACACCAATCAGTGCTTTTGCCGTTAATTGGACATACTCTCGCTGACCTTCAAAATCGCAGGCTATTGGAGATGAATACGCAGCACCACCAGATCCACCACCAAAACCGCGAGATCCATTCCCTTGATTTTCGGCACTTTCTGATGTTGTTGGAAGTTGGCTCTTCCAAATTGTTTTGCCAGTTGATTTATCCAACGCAACGAGAATCGCATCAGGTCCTCCCGGTGTGACAATCACTTTATTACCATCAATCAAAGGCGATTCGCGAAAACTCCATGTTGGCAAATGTCCTCCAAAATCCTTCTGCAGATTAAGGTGCCAGACGATCTTGCCATCTTTTGCCTGCAAACAATCCACATCACCGTCGAGTCCTTCGACATAAAGAAAATCCCCATCCACAGTTGGAGTACATCCGGGACCTTCTTTTCCCTGAGGCAATTTTTGTTTTAGAGCCGGAGCAATCCGAGTCACCCAAATTTCCTTACCATCTGTTTCGGACAATGCCCAAACAACTTCATCCTCTCCTCGATGGCCCATCCCATAAATTCTTCCTGTAGCGATGGATGGGGCTGCATCGCCACCCCCCAGCCCCTTGATTTTCCAAATCATCGCCGGTCCATTTTGTGGCCATTCTTTTAAAAGTCCTTGCTCCTTGGAAATGGCAGTTCGATCTGGACCTTGCCACTGCGGCCAATCAAGAGCTTTGGCGGACACCACACATGTCACAGTAGTTGCAATTATAATTCCAACGCAACAAATTTGATGAGTATATAATATTCGTTTCATAGTCAGAAATTTCTCATTAAAACTTACATAACTTTGCCTATATTCTCGCAGTCACAACTGGCAACTCAGGCTGATATTCCCATTTCGTAGGACTGTCTTATTGCTTCACTTTTTTGAATATCGCCAATATTCCAGGCTCCCACCCCATAGACGATTCCTTTCTCTTTTGCTCCATCAAGGCAGGAAGTAAATGCTCTGAACCCTTCAATTGTTCTCTCCATGGCCGACTTGTTACTATCAGCCGCTGTGATGATAAAATAAAAATCCTTGTCTCGAATTTCGGTATAGCGACAGCATGTGCGATCGATTAACGTCTTCATCTGAGCACACATCGTATAGAAATACACAGGGGTCGCCATGACGATCACATCGGCTGAAATCATCTTTTGCAGAATACCTGCCATATCGTCCTTTTGCGGACAAGGTTTCCCCGCCTTATAGCAAGTGCCGCATCCCGTGCAGTAGCCAATCTTTTCTTCTCGCAAACATACCTTTTCAACTGTATGCCCAGCTTTTTGAGCACCTTTTACAAAATGATCACAAAGAACGTCGGAATTACCATTCTGTCGCGGGCTTGAGGAAATCACAAAAACATGTTTTTTCATTAGATCATTGATGAAATGCGTTTTATTACAGCGTTGATTTTCTATTTTTCGGCCTTGTTAGTCGCTCTCTTTCTTGCTTCGACTATCGTAATCTTGCTGAAAAAATTTTAATGTTCAAATGAATGCCCCATGGAAGAACTGTTCATTGGGAATCGTGCTTTAATAGCTATCAAGCCGCCTGATAAGAGAATTACGAACATTCCTATTAGACTTAAAAAATCAGGCAAATGCCTAAAGAACAACCACCCCAAAATGCCAGCCCATAATAACTGCAAGTAGTTTACTGGTGCCAGTAATGCCGCTGATGTGAATCGATACGCAAGAGTATATAAGTAATGTCCAATTCCACCTAAAATTCCAGTGCCAAAGAAAATCAATAGTTCCCAAGGTGTCGGACGATTTGCAGACCAGGACCAAGGAAGAAAAGCGCCGAAGCCTAACGCCCCAATAAGAGCCGTATAGAACAGCAACACGATTGTTTGTTCGCTATCAGCCAGAACACGGGAAAGCAGCTGGTATACAACGTTGGCTGCTACAGCTATCAAAACAAAACCTATTCCCAGAACATCGAGTCCACCACCTGGATGCACAACGAGAAGAACTCCTAGAAACCCAATGATCAAAGCTAGCCATCCAATCTTTCCTATTCGCTCTCCAAGAACCGGATGAGCAACCAACACCACCAACATTGGTCCCAAGAAATTGATTGCTGTCGTTTCAGCTACTGGCATTCTGCTGAGTGCAAGACTATAAAACAATGAAGACACAGCAAGGCAACAGGCCCTCACAACCACCAATTTTGGATTATTTGTTTTAAGAAGTCCCTGCCCCTTGCTCGGAGCAAAGATAACAACCATCAAGGAACATTGGACAATATATCTGACCGCAACAATGAGCGGCACATTAAAGCGCGTGGCCAAATACTTGGTAGCGGAGTCCAAACATGCAAAGAAGAACAATGCGCAAATGACAAGTGCCATCCCCCACCATTGATGTGGAAGTTGCGCCGCAGAATTTCTATGACTCACATTAACAAAGCAATCAGGATTTTAGAGAACTCATATCAATCACAAAACGATATTTGACATCCTGACGCAGCATTCGCTCCCATGCTTCATTGATCTTTTGAATGGGAATCAGTTCAATATCAGACACAATTCCGTGAGCCGCACAAAAATCAAGCATCTCCTGCGTTTCAGCAATTCCTCCAATTGAAGACCCGGCGAGATTTCGACGTGGCAGCAATAAATTAAAAACCGCTATGGGCATGGGTTGGCTTGGCAGGCCAACAAGCGTGAGTGTTCCATCCAGCTTCAGCAGATTCAAATAGGCATTCACATCGTGCGGGGCCGATACTGCATCCAAAATAAAGTTAAAACTTCTCTCGTGTTTCTTCATTTCGGTGGTGTTTTTTGAAACCACGACCTCATGGGCTCCCAATCTCAAACCATCTGCTATTTTGTTTGGAGAGGTTGTAAACAGAACAACATGAGCCCCAAAAGCACTGGCAAATTTCACCGCCATATGTCCCAGCCCTCCCAGTCCCACGATTCCCACCTTTTGTCCGGGGCCAACCTTCCAGTGACGCAGAGGAGAATAAGTTGTAATTCCGGCACAAAGCAAAGGAGCGGTTGCTGCAAGGTTCATCCCAGATGGAACTCGCAACACATATGATTCATCAACGACAATACTTGTTGAATATCCTCCTAGTGTATAACTTCCCGAATGTTTGTCCTTACTATTATAGGTGTATGTGGGCAGAGACAGGCAATACTGTTCATAGCCAGCCCGACAATTTGAACAAGTTCCACATGAATCAACCAGACAACCTACAGCGCCGAAATCCCCAACTTTAAACTTTGTAACCTGACTACCAATTTGGGTAATTTTACCAACAATCTCGTGACCAGGAACACAAGGATAAAGTGTATTGTTCCAATCATTTCGAGCCTGATGGATGTCTGAATGACAAACACCACAATAGAGAATTTCAATATGAACATCTTTGGAGCCGGGTTCACGGCGTTCAATGCCTAGCTGAGCCAGAGACGATTTGGGATTTGTTACACCATACGCCTGTATTTTTGTTGTTTTCATGGGGCGAAAATCTTTCATCTGAAATGGAATATCTGTTCGGACAACTGCTAAAATTGTCCAACAAACAACGTTTCCAGTTTAAGCGTAAAGAATTTTGCTGGCGCACAGAATCTTGCTTTGACTGTTGTAAAATTGCTCAAAACAGTCGATTGCAAGAAGTTGAATAACTATTTGTCGCTAACGCTTTCGTCGGTAATCACTGGGAGGTAGTCCCGTCTCACGACGAAAAAGTTGTGCAAAATGACTTGGGTTGGTGTAGCCCACTTCCAGAGCTATCGTAATTATGCTTTTCTCCGTTTCGCGCAAAAGACGCTTTGCTTTTTCAAGCCGCAAATTTAAATGGTAATGAGCTGGAGAGATTCCCACCGCACTCTTGAAAAGCCTGTGAAAATGAAACTTACTCAACCCCGCACGATCCGCCAGTTGCGTCAGATCGAAATCCTCCGCTATGTGGTTACTCATCCAGTCCGTTATTTGGCGCAATTTATAACCAGGAAGCGACGGGCTTACACTACTCGTTTTTTTAAGTTTAACCGCGTAATTCCGGGCTAGGTGAACCGAAATCATCTGAGCATTACTCTGCACAAAAATGGAACTCGCTTTTCCTCGCAGAAGTTCACCATGCAATTGAGCGAGCAAAAAATCCAAGGTTGGGTCAGTGAATCCAGAAAAGTCACCCAACTGAGCCCTTGCCGAATCGCTTCCATAGACCTCTTCCAAAGCCTTCTGAATCACTGGCAAAGCAATAAGAACCATCATGAACTCAAATGGTTCTGCAGTCAGTGCTCTCCATTTGCAATCATATGGGGCACCTGCGGTCGTCAAAAAAAATGAATGCTTCTTTATTAGACTCTTGATCCATGGGCCATCGGTTTCACGTTCTTCAACCTCAATCTCACCCGAGGTAATCCATATCAAAACTGGCTCACTGACTGCTGGCACATGAACTTGTCCAATCGCTGTAGGCAATCTGAAAAGTGAAGCTCTCACATCACGCCAAGCTTCGCCCCGCCCAGCCGCAAGACACTTTCCTCCCACGTAGAGTTCTAGGGCTTCTGCAGAAGTTGTCTCAGGAATCGGCATACATGATTAAAATGACCTAAGCCCCTTTAAATGGCGAGGCTATTTGCAAATATCAGAAACAGTTTTTTTATACTCTGGCAGCCAAATGAAAGTAAGACTATGGAGTTCTTTTGCTGATCAGTTTCCGCAGTTCTGTTCCCGTTTCCAAGCCTGTCGTGCCGGTGAGTTTCACCTTTTCAGAGACGGCTTCCATGATGCGCCAGATCAGTCGCGCGGTTGGATTCTTGGTGGCTTTGCGACCTTCCAAGGCATCAACCTTTGGCTTCGGACACCAAGGTGATGAATCTTGTGGTTCCAAGCAACGCTTTGGCCAGCTCAAAAAACCGTCGGTTTTTCTCAATTTCAACCATCGCTGTTTTAAGTAAATCTTCCTCGTAATCCGAAAGCGTTTGCACCGTAGATAACCGTCGATTCAATTCCTCTTTGGTGTGGCCACTGGCAAGAAAGGCAGTCAGCGACCTCCGACTCTGCCGCATAAACGCTAACTTGTTTTGTTGAACTTTTCGTTTTCTCGGCGGTTCTCGCAATCTGCTGGCGATTTTTTCCAATGATTGATCGTTTGTGCCAAACTGAGCTGCGGGTGTATTGCGTGGATAACTTGGCGGTAGACAAATGCAAACTCACGCCACCGGCTGCTTCGTTTCAAGCCGATGCAAGCCTCCCCACGGGGAAAAAACGCGTGTCTGGACAATCAGTTTCTCGGTTAACAGCTCTATGAAGAGCTTGCCATACAACCATGCCTTGGTGGAATCCTCATTCTCCTTGGGCAAATGCCCAAATTGGGCGATTTGTTTGAATCGCTTGAATACCAATTCGACCTGCCAGCGCAACCGATACAATTCCAGTATTGATCTCTCAGAAAATGCTTTCTCTGGAAAAGTCGTCAACACCATGACGTATTGTGCATAGATGAGTGTGCTAGGCTGCAATGTCATGCCGTGCTTGTTGGCTCGGCGCCTGAGTTTGGCCTGTGCCAATTCGATGGCGGCTTGGGTTTTGCGAATGACGCATAAACGGGCGGGCAAGGGGGGCTGCCCTTCCATAGGGATGCGAACTTTCCAAGAGACCACTTTACCAGTTTTTGCACATAGTGCAGCATTTCCTGCAATTTAAAAGGTTGCCCAATTCGGGCTTCAATATGAATGCCATCAGGATCGAGCCTCACGGCAACAAAAGCCCCTTGATCGGCTGCATAATAAAGTCCACTGGCATGGGAGTAGCCCCGGTCTGCAAGAATGTGGTCTCCTTTTCTCAATGGATATTGGCGCAATGACTCGGCAGCATTTTCGCCCTGCATGGGTGTGAGCTAAAATAAATCACATCTAAGTTCGGGCCAGCAGAAGCTGTAATGAATTCTCCACAAACTACCGGTCTTGCCGGGCTCTTTGACATCGGTTGCATCCACAGGTCTCAGGGCATGAGGCGTGCCCTCTGTAGAGTCAATTCCCCGTTCTGTAAAGAGTGCGCCACAGAGCTGGCGAAGTCACTCTTGACTCTTACGTAAGTGTTTGAGCAGCGCAACGTCAGAGACGTTTGCCCATTGGACCTCTTTGGCCCTAACAACGGTTTCGCGCATTGAATAGCCGTAGCCCAAATGCATCAAAAGCACCCGCAGAGAGCATTCGTCCGATTTATCTTGGCGCAGTTTGAGCGCGCCTGTTGTGCGAGCCAACTCTTTCCAGTTCGATGGAAAGAAAGAAGTCAAAAGGTTCCAGTCTTCATCGGCAGCATTGATTGATTCCATGACAGAAATCATGGAATCAATCACTTAAACGTCAATAGAACAAGTTAGCGTTTATGCGGCAGAGCCGGAGGGTTTCCATTTGGACTAAAACCGGTAATTTTACTTAAGTCATTTATAATAATGGATTTGGTGAATGAAATCGACCTCTCGTAGTTCTCAGGTGGTTTAGAATTATCGAGACGGGATTTGTACCCGTTTTGTACCCGGTCACATGGCTGGAACAGGCTGGTCGCAGGCTACCGCACCCTTTCATAAGTGGTTTTAGTGCAAGCTCAAACGACTTATTATCAACAGCTTAAAAATGTTGATTTTGCCTTCGGATCAGAAGGTTGTAGGTTCAAGTCCTACCGGATGCACCATTCTTAACTTCTTAATTTTAAAGCACTTCCAAATAACTCAAACATGGTTTATTAAGGAGAAAATACTTCAAAAATGCCAATGTGTTACGGTTTGTGTTACGGGTCGCGATCATTTCTGGTTCATCCGAGGAGTTGGAGTCTGGAGTTATGGAGATTGTAGCGAAGGAAAGTAAAGTAGCTTTTATCGTGCAGACGGTAGGTTTGGCGCAGAAGGGGGGTGATTTTGTTCTTGATGGACCAGCCCTTCGAGGGACACTTTATTGTTTTAATTGCTCAGTGTTCATGTTTGCTGTTTAGTTCATTTAATGAAACACAATCAAGCCATTGCTGCTTTTTTGTTAATTGTCATCTGTATTGGCAGCCTTCCTTTGTTAACTCACCAACGATGGACGCACAATTCGAATGGAAATTTCCATGTAAAAGCACGTAATTCTATCGTTGTGGACTCAGTCGAAATCATTGACTACGGCATCTATGAAGTTGAGCATGAAGAACAATCTATACCAGTAAAGACCACGGCAAATGGAAGTATTCAACCAATAACGACGGAAATTCTACTTCTTCAAACAAACCATATTCCTTACAAGCTTGGGACCACCTTTGGATTTACCTTTATAATCAACGGTCATCCAGACAAAGCACCAATAAATGTAGAGGTCATAATCAGACATCCTGCTTTCAAAAAAACAGACGGAACAATGACCACTTCAATTGACAGAGTGCCATGGACCTATGAAATTGGTGAAAAATCAGGTTACATGTATACTTTGGACAATGACAACGAAATGGTCTCCGGAAAATGGTCCATGGAATTATGGCATAACAAAAAGAAAATTATTGGAACATCATTTTTGGTTGATTCCAAGTAATTGTAATGATCCCCCAATCGTATCAATGGCTCGCGAACCAGATGGTATTTGAAATCCAATGGATTTTTCTGTGTAAAAAGCTCTGAAAGCCTTTTCAAAAATACTTAAGCAGTTAAAGCCAATTACAGAGAAATTTGAAAAGTAGTTGATAATAAGTGATTTAAAGAAGATGGTGCCGATGGTCGGACTCGAACCGACACGACTTTTTATGGTCCCAGGATTTTAAGTCCTGTGCGTCTGCCATTTCGCCACACCGGCAACTAACTTATTAAAAACACCTTGCAGATGCTCCTTTTTCCTTAATTTTTCCCTTTGTATACCTTCTTTGTATACCTCATATTTGGCTTATGAACTCAAATTCAGAATCCACTTCTGAGCATACGAAACGAAGCGAACATCTATCTAAAGATGGTAAATGGCGTTCGTTCCCTAAAGTGCCAAATTTACTGCAATATGTTTCCAATGGAAATTATTATGGGCGAATCAAAATCGACGGCAAGATTATTCGTGAAAGCTTGCAAACAAGAGTTTGGACAACGGCCAAAATGCGATTGGTGGATTTTGAGAAGAAAATCCGTGAAGTTCGCCCTCAAATTGATGTACCAACTTTTGGGGAAGTGGTTGAGTTGTATAAACAAGACTTGGCCAATAAGCCAACCATCAAAATTGCCACCAGGGAATATCGTCTGCGATGCCTAAACAAAATAAACAAGACTTGGCCTGATTTAAGCACATTATCTTTCAATGAGATTTCATCTGAAGCCTGTAAGGATTGGGGGGCGCGACTAAATAAACAAATTGCCAGTCATTATTACAATAACGTCATTGGCACACTGGTGCAGGTGATTGATTTTGGGGTTAAACTCTATAGACGGAATGGTGGAGCATTGATTGAAAACCCTGCACGTGAATTAGACCGCGTTCGGGTTAAACAAAAAAACCTCCACCTTCCTGAACCATCCCAATTTAAATTACTTCTTGGAAACTTACGTCTTCATAGTGGTGGTTGGGGCCCGCGTGTGGCGGATTTGATTGAGTTTCTGGCTTATAGCGGAATGAGGGTTCATTCAGAAGCAATTTGGGTGAAATGGGAGGATGTCGATTGGCAAAAAAAAGAAATTTTGGTCCGAGGAAATCCTGAGACAGGCACAAAGAATGGTGAAATGCGACGGGTTCCAGTTATTCCAGACATGGAACAGTTGTTGATGAGGTTGAAAGACAAGCTCGGATCAGAACCTTGCTCTGGAGCAATTTTGAAGGTTGGAAAATGCAATGAAGCTCTTGCTCGTGCTTGCAAAGAAATTGGAATTCAAAAACTTACTCATCACGATATGCGACATTTATTTGCCACGCGGTGCATTGAATCAGGGGTTGACATCCCGACGGTGGCAAAATGGCTTGGTCATAAGGATGGCGGTGCTTTGGCGATGAAAACTTATGGGCATCTGCGCAATGAGCATAGTCGGGCAATGGCAGAAAAGGTAAAGTTTTGATTATAGGTAAGTGTAAAGCGAGCCCCACGTTTTAGGAAACCGGACTCAGCTTATGGAATGAATTGGAACCGTATGGAGAAACTGGGAATCTCCCAATATTTACAGGCACTTTTTCACTTTGCTAGGAATTCATTCAATCCACCAATTTGACCGAAAAGGGCTCAAAAATCGGCATATGGTATCAGATGGCGGTATCAGATATTAGTGGTAATGAGTAAGCGTCATGCAGAGCCTTTTATCAGCAGAACTCTACTTTTCCTATGTCCATCTTTCGGGAAGCAGGTCAACCCCATTAAATCAACGGCCTGGGTGATCAACTTGCTTCGATGCTTGCGGCCTGCGTTTTGGTAGCGCAGGCGCAGCTTGTTCATCAGTTCGATTTTGGTGCTCGTGCTCATGGTTGGATCCATGCCCGGCACGGTAACAGTCAGTTTTGGCTCAACGATACCTTTTGCCTATTTCCACCTCCCTCGCTCTGGTAACAAATCTTTTGGCTCAATTCGCCATTGACTCGCATTTAAATGGATAGTGACAACAAAAATATATTTGGTAGTCTTACTTTAGAAAGGCAAATTCGATGCCCGTTTCGTTATGAATTCCTTATGGATCCCGATTGTGTCTGGCCCTGCACTGTTGGCATACGGATTATTGCGCTTTTGTACAGAAATTTGCCCTCGCTTTTGGCCCAAAGTAATGGGAACGATCATTTCTTCTCGAATTGAACGGCGGCAACAGTCTTACCATGGTGGTGTGATATACGATTATCTTCCAGTTTTCGAATTTGAATACGAATATAACGGTCACTTATGCCAGGCCTTTCAGCACGGCATTAGCACCAGCTTCGTAAAATCAGAACAAGACGCGGAAGCACTTCGGCTTCGATATCCTGTAGGGACATCTGTAACCGTGTTTGTAAACCCACGAAATTCGCGGCAGGCATGCTTGCAAAACGGGATTTCCTTTTTAACCTGGGTATTGTTGCTATCTGGAATTTTATTTACAGTGGCTTCGTTGCGTTTATCGTCCCTCATTATCAACAAGTAATCCAGGTCTTACTAAAGTCTCAGGCCAAACACAATAGCGAGAATCTCTTAGCTTCACCACGTTGATGATTTGTTCGTCGTTGAATTGGCTCTTTTTCATTCGTTCTGCTCTTTCTTTTCTCTTTTATCAGCAGAACTCTATTTTTCAGATGTCCATTTTGCGGGGAGCAGGCCAATTTTGTCGCTCTTCGCCCCATGAAGTCATAGGTCAGGTTCACCATGACTCGATTCGTCATGGCCAGAGTGGATATGTCCACATTGCTTGCCTGAATGAGCCGGTTCTCTCCATCCCATCGATAGGCCCACACCGCGTCATTGGTCAGGTTCCCGTCGGCGTCGTATTGAAACACCTGTGCCTTTGGTGCCACCAACAGGTGCCCGCTATTGGTCATGTTTGCTGTGCCGAGCACTCCGATGTTCATCACGCCAAGCCAAGCCACATTCGTTTGCCCCACCGGCAATGCACAATGGTAATACTCGCCTTTGCAAGTCAAATGCCGATGTTTGAATGATGGAGGTTATCAAACAAAAACATTATCTGTTTTTCGAGGATTGAGGACAACAATGGATTGCCGAAGGATTCCTGTGGCTCTCCACCGCTTTAGAAATTCACGTTTTGAAATCAAACCACCTCTCTCGTGAAGCAGCAACAGGCTATTACCACACATGCCAACAAGTGGAGAGAAATGTGCATCTCCGCAGCGTGTGTCATATAATACGATGGGAACATCACCATGTAAGGCATACCGCAAGAGCACACGCAAGGAAACGGCATTACGCACCGGAATTCCAAGATTTAGCGCCTTTTTGACAAGTTCTTTTTCCGCAGGCGTTGGATTTGGGTCTGGTTCTGTGTGAAAAATTACCTCTAGGCCACGTTCCCTAAATGCAACAGCTAACCCAATTGCAGACACCCCGTATCCTGGAACATAACCACACGATTTAATAAGACGACTCGCAGATGCTGTAATTCCAAAATATTTCAAAACCACCCATGCTGTTATAGGGCCACAATTACCATCAAGTTTTTTTAGCACAACCGGGGCTATTTCAGGCGAAACAAACCGGGCATTTGGTTGGGACGGTTCTCCGGCCTTCTTGTCATTATTCGGCTTGAGTTTATCAAGAAGATCACTAATTACGCGTTTCGGTTGGGAGGCCGATGCGATTTTTGCATAGCGTAGCCATTTTGAAACGAGAGCTTGTTTGCCTGGTTTTTCAGAATATTCTTCAGCAAGCGCGGATGCCGCATGAAACTGTTCAGGTAAATTGTGCTGTTGCTTCGCCATAGCAAAACTTTGCGCTAAGAGTTTTATCCGTAGCGAATGCCGTGTATAGTGGAAAGCCTTAATTCTCAACCAGAATGTCCTATCGCTCGCACATTTGCTAATTGCGGTATCAATTATTTTCTTCTGCTGACGCCTCACCCTGGCCGTTTCGGAGCGGTGCTGGCTTTCCTGCAAAGTCAGATAACACAGCTTCAAATCCAAGCTTCGAATTTCCTTCCAATATTGCTCTGTCGTTGACATTGCTATTGGGCATATTCTTGAAGAGTGTCCCATGTTACCAATGCTCCCATTGCATCGCCACCACTGGTTTCAATTGTGTAAGTAATCGCATCCAAATCTGCCCATGCGGTGTTTCCCGAATCTGCATTGCGAACAAAGCTGGCAAGGTCTGCATCTGGACCACTGAAAGTTTCCCCATTGTTAAGTCTATCTTGAACGTTAGATAATGCTGCATATGTATTTAGCTTTGTTAGAATCATGCTAATTGCCATTGATGCCCCCCCTCCCATCATCATTCCATCGATGGTTGCAAAACCACCGCTTTTCCCCATTGAACGGTTATATTTTCCACCCAGCCTAGTGTCATACTGTTTGAGTCGTTTTGCTGCAGCTTCTAATGCCTCTGCGTGTTTCAGTTTAGATCGATCACCCAAAGAACGAATTCGTTTGGCTTCTGCAGAAAGCTCTTCGGCTGACCACCCCTCATAACCGCTAACACCTAGATTTTTCTTTCCCCCTTTTGCAAGGCCGTCGAGATCGAAATCGTTCGGACCACAATTCTCAATAAAAGTATATAGGTTATTTCCTCCATCTTCCTCACTCGGATCCCTGTTGATCCACCTCCCCAGACTTGGGCTATAATAACGATAACCGTAATAAACAAGGTCGGTTTCATCGTCCCAGTATTTCGTGGAGAACCGGAAGGGGTTGTTCTTCGCCATCACGCCTGTTGATCGGATCAGTTGACCGAAGGGTGAGTATTCGTAGCGGGCACTGGTTGTGTGGTCTGTGGCTCGCACCAGGGCTGTGATGTTCCCGTTCCCATCAAAGGCTGTATAATGGCAGTTTGTCACGGTGTTGTTTGATACTTCTGTCACTCCCACTAGGCCGCCAATCCCTCCGGCTCCGTTCATTGTCCCGCTCAAATCCTGCCCCCATATGTAACTCTGCACCAGATTCCCTTGCGCATCCATTACGGCCAGCAGATTCCAACCGCCCTGTCCCTGTCCATCGGGGGATAAATCATATATATAACGCACCGTATTAGTTGTCCACACTGTTCCGTTGTTGGTGCAGACAGATTTTGTCGCTCTTCGCCCCATGAAGTCATAGGTCAGGTTCACCATGACTCGATTCGTCATGGCCAGAGTGGATATGTCCACATTGCTTGCCTGAATGAGCCGGTTCTCTCCATCCCATCGATAGGCCCACACCGCGTCATTGGTCAGGTTCCCGTTGGCGTCGTATTTGTAGGTCTCGGTTGCGGGAAGGTAGACCGTGATTGTGTTGGTCGCCTTGCGGCCATACGTGTCTTGCGCAATGGCGGTGTAGGTGTTGTAGCCGTCGCTCGGGGTGAAATTCGTTGCCGCAAACGTCGCGTCTGCATAGATCGACGCATTGGTGGTGTTGACCGTCACGTTCGTTACCGCCGTCGAACTCGCCGTCCCGGAAACCGTCAATGTCCCTGTCCGCGTGATGGTCGAGAGCTGGTTCAAAGTATCAGCGTTAAACGTCTGGACCAGCGCGTTGTTGGTCCGGACGCTGAGGTTCCCGGCTGCGTCGTATTTGTATTTGAGTTGTTCCTGGGAACGGGCGGTTCCGCCGGATTCGTAGCCGCTGGCCGTGAGCAGTTGCCCGATCCCATCGTAGGTGTATCGATCGTAATTGCCGGTTGTGTAAGTCTGATTGGTTCTTTGACCGGCCTTGTCGTAAAGATAG
>Ga0268263_1001550_pt1 | contig 19315 bp, 22 predicted proteins | sample Biomet5_FD_190358 | JGI IMG/M metagenome (GOLD analysis project Ga0268263, IMG submission 190358) | Microbial communities from bioreactor (seeded with sewage sludge) at LBNL, California, USA - Biofuel metagenome 5 (SPAdes) (version 4) | ecosystem: Engineered > Bioreactor > Anaerobic >... | reverse complement strand
GTGGGACGCGAGGGCCCGGACATCGTGATGATGGCCAAGACCCACGCCCTGAACTAAGGAGGTAAGAACATGGCAACCATAAACGAATGGAAAGCCGACCTTGAAAAATTTGTCGGCAAGTCCTTTGACATCGCCTACGCAAACCAGATGAACCGCCTGCTGCCCATTCTCGGCGAGGACAGTTCCAACAACGCCACCTATGAGCTGACCAGCACCGAGGGCTATGGTGAGATGGACGCCTACGACGGCACCAATCTCAACGAGGGCACCCAGCGCAGGGGCTTCAAGACAGTGATCGTGACCGGCGAGTTCAACAAAACCGCCAAGGTGGGACGCAAGGAAGCCCGCCTTGACAAGTTCGGCTCCACCCGCCGCGCCGGTCTGAAGCTGGGCCAGAGCGCCAGCATGACCGTGTATGTCCACGCGCTGCGGCTGTTTGCCCGGGCCTTTGACCCCAGCTATCCCGGCGGCGACGGCCTGCCCTGGGCCTCCAAGGCCCACCCTGTGGCATCCCTGTACAGCGAGGGCCGAAAGTATGTGGCGGACCCGGAAAGCGGCACCTACGCGAACCTGGTGAACACCGCCCTTTCCGTGGGCGCGATCACCGACCTGCAGGCGGCGGCCAACCGCTTCGTGACCCCGGACGGCTCCCCCTTCCTGTGCGAGATGAACACCCTTCTGGTGTCTCCCGAGCTGGAGGCCGAGGCGGCCAAAATCTGCGGCCCCAACGGCAAGCTGCGCCCCGCAAAGAACCCGGCGGACGACAGCAACGCCGCGAACCCGCTGCCGGACATGACCTATATCGTCATGGGCGGCGGCAAGGACGGGTTTACCAAAAAGCAGTGGGCCGTGTGCGACCGCGACCTGATGAAGGAAATGGTGAAGATCATCTATGGCGAGCGGCCCACCGTCATGTCCAACGACCTGGACAACCCCCTGATCGCGCAGTTCGTGGCCTACGCCGACTTCGGCCTGGGCTTCGGCGACGGCCGCCAGATCATCTTCTCCGACCCGGCGTAATCAAAGCAATAAACCCCAAAAGGGGCGGGGAAGCCCGCCCCTTTTGGATAACAGGAGGATAACACCATGACAAACAACATCAAGGGCAGCGAGAAGGTGACCGTCGGCACCGCGGCCACCGCCGTGAAAACGGCTTATCGGGCCTTTATTTTGGAAAACACCGGCGCGGCGGACGTGTATTTTAACGTCGGCACCGCCACAACGGACGCCATGTGCGTGAAGGCCGGCACGGTGTTCCCCTTCGCGCTGACCGCCGACGTCCTTTCCGTGATCGGCGCGGCGGCGGGAGAGATCCGGCTGCTGTATGTGTTGGAGGCGTGAGCCATGACGCTGGCGGAAGGAAAGAAAAAAGTTTATGAGCTGCTGGACGAATACTCCTCCGGCGGGTCGGTGACCAGAGACGCGGATCTTGAAGCAAAGATGGCGGACTTTTTCGACATTGCCCAGAAGCAGATGGCAAACGTCCAGCGCATTGTGAAAACCACCGCTATCACCCGGGTAAGCGGGCAGACGGAATATGCCATGCCGGGCGACTTTGCGGGAGTTTACCGGATTTGGTACGGCGGCAGGGTGAAAAACAACCGTTTCGACTGGAAGGCCGGAAAAATCATCATCCCGGCGGAGGACACGGAGACCGTGGAGGTTGAATACTTTGCCATTCCGGCTACCGTAAATGCAAGCACCGACGACACCTATAAATTTGAGGTCCGGGAGGACGCCTGCCAGGCCATGTGCTTTTTTGTGGCGGCCCAGCAGCTGGTTGTCGATCTGGTGATCGACTACGGCGCGCTGCTGAATCTGTATCAGATGGCGCTGGCCAACGTGGACACCGGAATCCCCGGCGGGCAAATGAAATCCATGCAGACATTTTTCAGGGGGTGAGCTGAATGGGCGCAAAATCCGGCGTGACCATCAAGACCACGATATACAGCGACTTCAAGGGCGTGGACTTTACCACCGACGCCTCCCTGGTATCCAAATCCCGCAGCCCCATGGCCACCAACATGATCGCGGACGTGGGCGGCAGGCCGGAGAAGCGGCCGGGCTGGCGCACGCTGCAGAATCTTTCCGAGGGCCCGGTAAACGGCCTTTTTCTGGGCACGTTCTCCGGGGTAAAAAAGTATTTTGCCCATGTGGGGACCACGCTGTATCAATGAGCGGAGAGCGGCACCCCCACCGTACTCATGACAGGGCTGACCGACGGAGAGAGTACCGGCGCGTTTTTCGGTGGCAAGGTGTGGATTCTGACCGGCGGGGAATACATCGTCTGCAACGGGACGACGGCGGCCAAGGTGTCGGACGACGCCTACGCGCCCACCACCATCATCACCCGGGAGCCCACCGGGGGCGGCACCAGCTATGAGAGCCTGAATCTGATCGGAAAGTGGCGGAAAAACAGCTTTCAGACCGACGGCACGGCAAAAACCTTTCAGCTGGACGCCACGGAGCTGGACGCGGACACCATGACCGCCTGGGTGTGGGGCGTGGAAAAGGCCGAGGGAACCGACTTTACCGCCGACAGGACGGCGGGCACCGTGACCTTCACCACCGCGCCGACGGCCCCGGCCAGCGGCAAGGCGGACGGGCTGACCGTAAAGTTCGCCAAGACCGTGAGCGGCTACGCGGACAAAATCAACAAGTGCCGAATCCTCTTTTCCTACGGCGTCGGGACTTCGGACAGACTGGTATTCAGCGGGAACCCGGACTATCCCAATCTGGACTGGACCAGCGGGCTGAATGACCCCACGTATATCCCCGACCTGAGCTATTCCAACGTGGGAATCGAGGGCGTGCCCATCATGGGCTACTGCCGGATCGGGGAGTATCTGGGCATCGTAAAGGCCGACAACGGGCAGGACAGCACCGTGTTTGTGCGTTCCGCCGCCACCGACAGCGCCGGGCAGGCGGTTTTTCCCTTAAAGCAGGCCATCGCCGGCGTGGGCGCGATCTCCCGCAGATCCTTCGGGCAGCTGCTGGACGAACCGCTGTTTTTGAGCGGCACCGGCGTGTTTGCCGTGACCACCAACGTAGTGACCAGCGAGCGGATCTGCCAGAACCGGAGCTTTTATATCGACGGGCAGCTCATCAAAGAGAGCGGACTGGAGAACGCCCGGGGCGTCGCCTGGCTGGGAATGTACCTTCTGGCCGTGAACAATCACGTCTATGTGCTGGACGGGCGGCAGCAGAAGACCTATCGCAGCGAAAGCCTGGGCGACTACGTCTATGAATGCTACTACTGGGACAACGTACCCGTGAACTGCTGGCTTGTGGACAAGGAAACGGAAAGCCTGTATTTCGGCACGGCGGACGGGAAAATCTGCAGGTTCAACACCGACGTTGACACCATGAGCCGGTACAGCGACGACGGAGCGGCCATTACCGCCCTGTGGGCGACAAAGGCCGACGACGACGGGGACGGCACGCTGGAAAAGACCATGATCAAAAAAGGCTGCGCCGTGACGCTGAAGCCCTATACCCGATCCAGCGCCAAAGTGCTGGTCAGAACCGACAGGGACGTTTCCGCGCGCCAGGTCAATTACGGGACGCTGGATATCTTTGACTGGGCGGACATCGACTTTTCCCGCTTTACCTTCAACGCAAACGACGGGCCACAGGAGATCCTGTTTCAGGCCAAGGTAAAGAAGTATAAGCGGCTGCAGATCATCATCAAAAACGACGCCGTGAACGAGGGCTTCGGCGTCTACGGAATCACAAAGCACTACATCATAGGCAATTTTGCAAAGAGGTGAGACTATGGCACTTTCGGATTATAAAATTTTGGACAGCGATGTCACCGCGAAAGGTGTGGCGGCGGCGCCGGACAAGCTGTCCGGCTCGCCAGCGGACAACAAGGCCGTCTTTGACCGGTTGATCCGGGAATGCGTGAAGGTGGATCTGAACGGCCTCATCGATGCGCTGATTTCCGCAGGCGGCGCGGGTGATCTCGGGGCGAAAGCCAAGGATGGGGCAGCGGCATCGACCGTTCAGGCGGAATTAAACGCGCTTAACAAGGCGTCAACCGGCGCGGGCAACGTCCCGACGGGCGGCGCTGTCGGGCAGGTGCTTAAAAAGGCGTCCGGTACGAGTTTTGATACAGTATGGGGTGAAATGCAGGACATAATAAACGCTTCCGGCATTCTTAAAGGTGATGGGGTGGGTGGCGTGAGCGCGGCGGACGCGGCAGCACTTAAGACGCTGCTTGACACGCTGAGTGCGGTTTCTCCTGCCACGGACGATAAGATACCACTTACCGATATTTCCGGCGCAGCGGCCGGGTACAGCACTATTGCAGATGTTCTTGCGTTGGTAACTCCGGGTGCTCAGATTGCCGTTGGTACCTACACCGGCACCGGCGTCTTCGGCTCGCCCAACAAAAACAGTCTGACATTTCCCTTTACGCCCAAGCTTGTGATGATCATGCACGCGCAGCACGGCTTTTGCGGCATCGGCGACTGCTTCTCCGTGCGGTGGGGCCTCTCAACCGCCCCAAGACTATGGATCGATGGTGGCCAGTACACCAATCAAGTGGCCGCTTATTCCGGCAATACCATGACCTGGTACGAGAACAGCTATGCCTCGCGCCAGCTCAACGAATCCGGCGCAGTCTACGCCTACATCGCCTTTACGTAATTTAATTGAGTAAAGAATAAATTTTTGGAGGCAATCCGATGAGAAGAATAATCGAAATCCTGCCCATGAGCAATGGGGCACACAGAAATCAGACCGGTGATTTTGATGCCATTCCGGAGGGCTTTGCGGAAATACCCGTGGGGCTGACTGTGCCCGACACGTTCCCATTTGTCAACATTACCGCCCTAAATGGCATCGTGACCAGCATCACCGCGGGGCATGTCCCGGAGCCCACGCCGACACCGGCTCCAACCGATACGGAGCGGCTGCGCGCAGATGTAGATTACATAGCGATCATGACAAACGTGGATTTGGGGGAGGTGTGATAGATGAGCGAAGCAGTTAAAAAACTTGCGGAAAAGTATTATCCGGTGCTCTGGCCGCTGGACAGGCTCAAGGCACTCGTAGCGGCGGGCAAGCTGACGGCGGCGGAATACCAGACCATCACCGGGGAGGCGTACAGCACATGAAAGAGGCAATCATTGTAGCGCTGATCACCGGCGGGCTGTCGCTGCTGGGCGTGGTGCTGAGCAACAGGGCCGTCTATAACAAGACCCAGGCCAGTTTACAGACGGCCCAGGCCGTGACCGACACCAAAATTGAGGAGCTGACCCGAGAGGTGCGGGCGCATAACGGTTTTGCGCAGAAAATCCCGGTGCTGGAGGAAAAGATCGCCGTGGCAAACCACCGGATTGAAGATTTGGAGGCGAAAACGTGAATATACTGTTTATATCGGGGCACGGGGCGGGGGACCCCGGCTGCGTGGCCACGATGAAGGGCGTCACCTACAAGGAGGCCGAGGAGACCATCAAGGTGGTTGATCTGCTGAAACCGCTGCTGGAGCCCTATGCCAAGGTCGGCGTCTATGACGAGGCGCGGGACGCCTTCAGGGACGCCAAGGCCGGAACGCTTGCGGCAAAGCTCAAGGGCTGGGACTATGTGCTGGAGATCCACTTCAACGCCTGCGTCGGAGACTACATAGGCAACGGCCAGACGGCCGGCGCGGAGATCTTCTATCCGTCCGGAGGCAGATCCAGCGGCGCGGAAGACGCGATCATGCGGGGACTTGCCGCGCTGGGCCTGAAAAACAGGGGAGAGCAGGCCGGCATCTTTGCCGTGATCAACACCGCCCACAATATGGGCTGCAAAGCCAACCTGCTGGAAGTCTGCTTTCTGGACGACGCGGACGATATGCGGATATACACAAAAAGCCGCCAGGCAGTGGCGCAGGCCATCGCCGACGGCGTGGTGTCGGCCTTCGGGCTGACGGAAAGCGAGGGTGAAGTGAGATATACCTACTTGAAAGAGATTCCGGACGAATACGGGTTTCGCACGGCGATCAACAACCTGATGACCGCGGGCGTGATCTGCGGAGACGGCAGCGACAAGACCGGCAACGGCGACAAGATCGACCTGTCCCAGGACATGGTGCGGCTGCTCATGTTCGAATACAAGGGCGGCCTGTATGACGCCGCGCTTGACAAAGTGGGTATCACGCGATGAAAAGGCGGCAGCGCACACGGTCAGAGAGGCTTACAAACTGGGTGCTCCTGCTGCTCACAATGTCGCTATTCGCCACGTTCTGGCTCGGCTATCTGTCCATCCTGCACGAGTTCACCGGCGCGCTGCCGTGGGTGACGACGGCGCTGACGGTGCTGGACGGCATCCTGGGCAAGGTCTTAGACAGCAATATCAAAAAATCGCAGGCGGAAAACACGAAAGACGGCATCATATACGAAGCCGCCAAAGCTAAAAACTTTATTCGGGAGGATAAAGACTTATGAAAACTTACATCATCGAGATCCTTGAGCTGCTTATCGTGGCGGGCGTGTGTGCGCTCATCGCGGTAACGCTCAAAACGAAGAAACAGAACATCCTCGCCCTCGTGCAGAAGTACATCAAGGACGCCGAGACCGCCGTGCAGGGCTCCGGGATGGGGGCAGAAAAGAAAAAGCTCGTCTGTGCATGGCTTGAAGCTGCCGGGGTGAAGGTCAACGCATGGCTCAGCGCCGCGATCGATAATATTGTTAAAGAGCTCAACGAGCGGGAAGCCTGGGCGCTGGTCAAGGCCAAAGATGCGCCCACGGCAACATGATGCCACTTTACAGATAACCACGCCAATGGAAAACACCTCGCATTAACGCAATTCACCGTACTAAAATGGTACGGCGAATTTTTTTGCGAAAAGCAAAATGTCGAAATGCGTCATGAAAAGGGAATTATAGTATTGCAACATATTGGAAAATGTGCTATGCTGACAAAAAATCCAAAAAGTGGGAGATGATTAACCTGAAGATTGTATCCGTCGAAAAAAAAGAATATGGAGATGAGAAAAGCTACAATACTGCAGTGCTCGAGCAATGGAAGACTTATGCAGAAGTGGCAAATAATAATTCGGAAAAACGTACCACAACAAACACAATCTTTATTTCAATTAATACAGCAATTGTCGCAGCAATAGGCATTACAACTGATTATAGAATCCTTTATGCTATTGCTGGAATTTTCATATGCATACTTTGGCGCCTTGAAATTAAAAGTTACAAGGAGCTAAGCAGTGTAAAATATCACATAGTTAATGAGATGGAGAATCTGTTGCCGCTAGCACCGTACAAATATGAGTGGGAAAAACTATCTGAACAAAAAAAATATTGCAAGTTGACAAGTATCGAAAAATTTATACCGTTAGTGTATTCATTGCTTTTCGCGTTTATCATTATCTCCAATATAAAGAAGTGAGGTATTACCATTGAAAGTATTTATTTCGCATAAAAACACTGATGACTATATTGCCAGGTCAATTTACACTGAACTACGCAAATATGCAGTAGATGCATACCTTGATTCTATGGATAACTTAATAACTGAAGATGGAAAAGCTCTTACTGACCACATAAAAAATAGCCTTGCACAATGTACGGATATATTGGTTGTCATGTCAAAAAATACTGCTTATTCACAATGGGTTCCATTTGAAGTTGGAATGTCAGCTCAAGTTAACATGCCAACAGTTACATTTCTTGCTGAGGAAACACAGATACCTAGCTATTTATTGTATTGGCCAAGGCTAAATCGAATTAGCCAAATTGGTACTTATGTTGTGGAACGAAAAGCGAGTGACAATAGATTCTTTGCTTTTAATGAAAGAAGAAGTGAACCACAAGTTTCTGAATTCTACAGTCGCTTAAAAGCATCACTTAGATAGGAGTAAATATGTATAATATTTTTATAAGTCATGCATGGCAGTATAATGAAGAATATTATAGGCTTGTAAAAAGCTTGCGGGATAACAATTTCCCGTTTCATAACTATAGTGTTCCAGAACATGATCCATTAGGTGCTAATACAGATAGAGAGCTTGAAGAAGCTTTACGGTGCCAAATAAAGCCGTGTTCTTGCGTACTTATTATTGCGGGGATGTATTATGATTATAGAAAATGGTTGCAAATAGAAATAGATATTGCGCAAGAATATAGCAAGCCAATTATTGTAATTCGCCCCTGGGGGGCGGAAAGAATACCAATTGAATTGCAAAAGCCCGCATTTAATATCGTTAACTGGCAGATTAAAAGCATCATTGAAGCAATCGAATGGTACTCATAATGATAAAATAGAAGCTAATAAAAGGAGCAGCTTAAGATTGCATCCTTCAATTTGGAGCGGAAAAAAATGAAAGACATCTTTTTGAGTAGGCCAAATTGGATTGATAAACAATACTTAACGGGGATTGGCGGGTTTATTTCTCTCGTACAAGCTCACGATTTGAATCTCCGTTCTATAGGAACAACAGACTTCGCAAATCAGTCGCCTATGGATGAAGTGATTACTGTAATACAGGAATGTATGGGGACTATAGTATTAGGGGTTCCTCAAATTCAAGTGCAATCAGGCAAAATTAAAAATGAGTCTGTTACAAGCCCAATATTTCTTGGAACAGAATGGAACCATATAGAAGCCGCACTTGCTTATAGTTTACATAGGCCTTTGCTGGTAATCCATGATAAGACTGTTTCAAGAGGAATCTTCGATAGGGGAACCCTTAATTTGTTCCTTTATTCTGTAGATATGTCGGATCCTCAATGGCCTTTTAATCACGAAATTACCGGTGCTCTTTCTAAATGGGTTAGTCGACTACGAGCAAAATCATAAAAATAGCCAAAGCAGTCCGGAAAACCGGGCTGCTTATTATTTGCATGAAAAACGAGTGGGGGGAAAAACTTGTGGTGATAAGCCTCAAGGCAACCACATACTCGACGCTTTTGACTGCCCGCAGTTCCGCCATGACGTACATAATCACAGAGGGCAAGATTGACGCAAAGTCTATGGGGGGCACGACTCAAAGGTACAGGACGCCGAGGAAGCCGTAAAAAACGAGGGCAGCGGAGCGTGACGCTGCCGGATTAAAGAAAGCTATATACAGTGGTTAGCCCTACACCAAATGGTGCGGGGCTGATTTTTTTCTCTGTTTTTTCCAAATATGTACTTGAAAAACTAGGAAGGAATGACGTATTATGGAAAAGACGAAAAATGGAAAATTAAGTGGAGATTCCTACACTGCAATTTGCTGAGGCATCCTGTGGTGACAAATCAACCCAGTATATGTAATAGCAATAATGTGAATTTTGAAATCGAATAGTACATCACTATTTAGATGTTGTGGAGGAATATAGTGATTGTTTCAAAAAATATTCCGTTGGATGCTGATAAAATTGTCAACGAAATAACGCATAGGCAGCAAGCACCTTGGAGCGACGGAAGAATTAATAAATATAACGAGTATCCGACACTTCAAAAGTTGTTTGATCTGATAAATTCAGGGATTCCCGAAGAAGATTTTTTCTATAGGGGAGATTTGTTTCGCCTGCATACTCCAGTTGTTACCTTATCTACAAATGTTGACCCTCAGCGAGAACAAATAATCGGAAAGATAAGTTGTGATGGTAGCTGTAGTGTATTACCAATTACGGAATATTCTTATAAGTTGGTCTCGTATAGCAAGACTTTTGATTTTACCGACACAACAGTATTTAATAAAGTGCGTCCTAATAAAAAAGCAATTTTATTGCATATCAATACGCAGTCGCTCTTTGGGATTGATGTTAACAAACTTTTGAATAGATATGGGAAAGTTAATCGCTACGAAAACGAGCAAGAAGTATTATTTCCACTTGAGGAAATGTTTGTTATAAAAGAATATAAAGGTACACCGAATAAGTTCAAATACTACTTGCGAAATAGCACTCAAAGAAATGATTGTTATATTTATACATAGATAACGGTGGTATAAAACGGAGATATGCTGTGAGTAAAAAAAACAATTTAAAAAGCAGAGCAGTAATACATTCTGATATTACAAAGGAAGATCTAAAGCAGGTAATTATTGACGCCAAAAAGGCCGTCGAAGAGGATGAGACGAGCTGTAAAAGGGAGGCCAATGCAAGATGGAAGGCAGCCCTTGGGCTGAGAGATGATTTGTCTGGTTATAAGAAGTTACTTAATGATTTTAGCAGTGTTAGTAAGCTGTTGGCTTTTCCAAAGAAATACCGTAATAAAAACGCAGCATTTGGAACACGGCTTTTAATGACAGCATTTCTTGAATTTGTTTTTTTGCTGGCAGAGATGTTTTGCTGGTTTTTTGCTGTTTACGTATTTTTTGCGTTCCACTTTAAACTGTATTAAGTTTTGTATTCATTTATTATATTTTTGATTTCACGTTTCTTTCGTATGGCAAGATATGAAGTTGAAGACTTGCCAGATAAGGAATCTCTGTGCATAATTTTTACTGCGGTCGTCTCTTTTATTGCGCTGCTTGTTGCAGTAATATCACAAAAGTAGCTATCGGGGCTGTAGCGTGACAAAGAGGGATCTCACTATAATTACTGGGGGTGTTGGCATTGGGTTTTGTTCCATCCTTCTGTGTAGGGGAACGATAACTCATCATAATGTGAAGGGAATGCTGATGTGATAATAAACTATGACTTGCATATTCCTCCTCATTTTTTTAATTCAGCAAGAAAAGCAAACGGCTTTGAGTCTCCCTCAGAAAGAATTGCAAAAGCTATTGTGTCTAAATTGCACGGCACTTCTGCAGGCAGTGTAGTGAGGGGAGACGATAAAAAAGGTGAACCTGACTATATAATTAATAATTGTGGGTATGAAGTGACATTTGGCATCGCAAATGATGTAATTCAAAAGCTCAATGGGTCTAAGCCCTTGGACAGAGAAAAAATTAAAATTGAGTCAACACTTATACAGGCCATTCAGGCTGTGATAGAGAAAAAGGCCGACAAAATGTATATCATTCCCACAATACTTGTTGTATTCTGCATACAGCCGTACCCTGTGTGGTGCAGTGGCGTACCGCCAAGCACTGACAAAGATATTGGTGATATGACGCTTGATGAATACGGTGGATATCTTGTCTCAAAATTTTGGTTAAACGCGCAAAAAGTACGCAATATGTTTTTTTCACAGCTTTATCAAGAGTATATTGAATCCAAAACTTTTAAAGATATCTATATTCTTCAACTTACAATAAATGAAAGTTACGTTTTATACAGTATCAAGGAATTTGCTCGGTCAAATGGACAACATTTTTTACGTGTTATAAATTTTTCGGATAGGCTTAGACTTCCATTTTGTAAAGTGAATAATACAATCGACAATGGTGATTTCTCGGTGCTCGAATGTCGCTGCACAATCATTCGAGGATGATTGATAAAGGAGAAGTAAGATGGATGATTATGATTGGGTTTGGACAAATATTCTTGATCATGAAGGAGAAAAGTTCTATACAGTAACCGGAGAACCCTGTTCATATAAAATTTCTGGGAATCAAATTGTTTTACTTAACACCAACCGTAATATTCCACGGAGCAATATTGAGCGGGCACTAACTATTGAAAAACCAACTGTATCAAAACTGTCGGCTATGAATTTACAAGGCCCATCCTACATATTAGCCATTATTACCGATCCAAGAATACGCTTTTGTACCAAGTTGGTGTAGAACTGTTATAAGAGCGAATTAAAGGGGAAAATATGAAGATCAAAAAAAATATTACATGCGTATCAGATTTTCTTAGGGACATAGATGAATTGAACATGTCTTATACTGTTTGTGGAATGTCGAATAAACCAACAGAATGTAAGTTCCTTTATAGAGGGCATAGCGATAAGGATTACCCACTCATTCCTTCACTATTTAGGGAAACAAGGGATATTGATATTACCATTGATGATTACATTGATAATACCCGGTATGATCTAGCTTCCCCATCATCCGAAAAAAAAATATTGCAGGCATTTATCGCAGAGGCCTGCGCCTACATCAGAAAAGATCCCTCAGATTCATTTTATGAATGGGCACAATATGCGCAGCATTATGGAGCACCGACCAGATTTCTTGACTTGACAGAAAATCCCCTTGTTGCACTATACTTTGCGTGCAAGGAGAATAAGCCGACATATCAAAACCATGGTGGCGATATCGGCGGAAAAGATGGCTGTATTTGGATGCTGCATTTAGGAAACTATCGCAAGTTCGCAAACCAGACAGAAAATATCATTTTTCCGATTGATCAAAAATGTGACTACACTATTGCAGAGACAATTGAAAAAATTTACCAGGAGCCATCATCTGAGCCTATATTTAAATACCCTATTATTTTCAAGCCGTATTATGTGGATAAAAGAATGAGCGCTCAATCGAGTATGTTTATGGTCTGGGGCAGGGAAATATGTAAATTAGATGTATTGCTGTCTAAAAAGAACAGAATTCTTCGTTCTAACAAAGAAAGATCAGGCGAACGCGGTTATAGCTTATCGCAGGAGAATCAAATCGCTTACAAATTTCTAATATCAAATTGTTCAAAGCAACAAATCCTTCGTGAATTGGATCATTGCGGGATAAATGAAAAAACACTTTTCCCTTGTGTTGATGGTATAGGAAGATATATTGAGATGAAATATCGCTTTGATCTGGAAGAGTCAAAGTATTTTGATTGACAATCTTTTAGTTCTCCCTTTCCTGATGATCCGGAGAAGTCGCTGGGCACCAAAAGAAAAAAGTGCTCGTAATGCAGCAAAAAAAACACAAGAATTAATTTGCAGCCCGGCCAAATGGCCGGGCTGCTTTTTGATGATAACAGGCGGGGTAAGTGCGGCATGATGAGGGTAATGAAGATCATAAAGGAGGATCACCCTCATGGCTACATACGCACAGCTTTTGAACGGGACGGACAAGGACGCCCTGGCGGCCGCCGGACAGGCCTATAACGACGCCAAGGCCCGGGGAGACACCGCGGGCATGAACGCCGCCCACCAGCAGGCGGAAGCGATCCGGGCAAATTACGGCTATTCCGGGGGCGCGAACGGGGCGCAGGTCATTCCCACGTCCCAAAGCGCGGCAAGCGATTACGGAGTGACGGGAGACGACCAGACGAAGCTGAGCTCCTACGGCAGCCTGTATAACGACGCGCTGGCTCGGTACAACACCGCCCTGAAGGCCGGAGACAGCCAGGCCGCAGCGACAGCCCAGGCGGATATGCTTTCCGCCCACGCTTCCGCGGAAAATGTGCGGGGGCAGTATGGCTATTCCGGCGGCACCAACGGCAGCGGGAGCATCAGCACCAACTACATCGACAAAAACGGCAACAGCAAAAGCGGCACGGCCAGCATGGACTATTACAACAACCTGCTGACCCAGCTGAACGCCATGTACCAGTCGAGCCTTGCCACAAACAACAGCGCCTATGCTGCCCAGCTGCAGGAGGCCATGGCCAATCTGGAGAAGCAGAAGCAGGCCCTCAACCTCTCCTACGACAACGCGGCTAAACAGCTCTATGTTGATAAGCGCATGAGCGAAAAGAACGCCCCGCAGGCTCTGGCGGCCCAGGGGTACAACGGAGGGCTGACGGAATCCAGCCTGTTGGGCATCCAGAGCGGCTATGAAAAAAACCTGCTTACCAACGAGCAGGAACGCAATCAGGGGCTTGCGGATCTGGAATACCAGAAGATCAACGCCCAGAGCGAAAACGCCGTCGCCGCGGCACAGGCCGCCCAGGAGGCCGGAAGCAATTATTACACCAACTATGCCAGCATCATGGCCCAGCTCGCGGCCCAGCAGAATTATGAGAACGAGCAGGAGCAGGCCAAAAAGGAGAACACCCAGGAGACCTATCAAAATATGCTGAGCTATCTTTACAGCACCGGCATGACGCCCACGGCCGCCCAGCTCTCCGCCGCCTACGGGATTACCACGGCGGAGGCGCAGAAACTGCTGAAGGCTTACACGGGAAAGGCCGTCAAGAGCAGCGGGTCCTCTGGGAGCTCGTCCACAAGTACGACAAAAAAGGCAACTACCAGCGGCGGATCCAATTACGCCGAGTACACCAAGGACGTGGCAGCCATGAAAAAGAGCGGACAATATACCACCACGCAGATCGAGCAGGCTCTCTACAATGCCTATAAAAACGGAGACCTGGCCGCCGGTGAGTATCAGAAGCTTATGAATCAGGCGAGGGGATAAAAAAATGAGTAATGGGCTTTACAAATACCTGCCGGAAAACTCGGCAGGTACTTCTGAAACTACCGAAAAGGTCGGGAGCGGCCTCTATAAGTATGTGGGCAAGACAACAAAATCTGAGGCGCCGGCAGAGACTTATACGCCGACCAAGTCCAAAAAGACCGCCAGGCAAACGGCCCAGGAAGATTTCTGGGCTTTGAAGACTGCCTCCGCCACGGAGCAAGCCCTCGCGGCGGCGGACGCCCTGAACGGCGGCGTGTCGGAGGCACAAAAGGCAAAAGCCGCCGCAGACACGGCTAAAGCACTTCAAAAATACAAGGAGAGCGGGGTAAAGGACCTGCCGACCGGAAATCCCATAAAAATCAGGGCGCTGGGCGCGGGGGACTACAAAAATACTAAGGCCGACGAGGCTATAAATTCCGCCGTATACGGCACGGCTTCGTCTCTCACCGAAATTCAGAGGCAGCTCCTGGCCCCTACGGGGGAGCTGACGATAGGGCAGAACGCCCAGGCGGCGGTAAAGGGCGAAAGCCAGAGCGCGGCCGAGAAGGAGAAGGCAGCGAGGCAGAAGGTAACACAGAAAAAGGTTGGGCAGCTCTCGGACTATCTGGCGCAGCGGTCTATTGAGGAGCAGGAAAAGGCCAAGGAGGGACTGAGCGCCGGCGGGAAGCTGATGGTGGACCTGGGGATCAACGGCACGCAGATCCTCGGAGACGCCGCGATGAACCTCCTTCTGCCAGGGAGCGGCCTTCCCTCCATGGCGACAAGGGTCTACGGCCAGAGCGCGGGGCAGGCCAGGAGAGAAGGAAAAAACGAATGGCAGCAGGTTCTGACCGGGGCAAAGAGCTCCGCCATCGAGGTCGTGACGGAACGGATGTTCGACGGCCTTGCCGGAATTTATGGTGACGCTGAAGCCTCCAACATGGTAAAGACCCTGTCCAGAAAACTTGCCAAAACCGACGCCGGAAGGACTGTCACAAGATGGCTGATCAACAGCACCGGCGAAGGAATAGAAGAAATCGCCTCCGATGTTCTCAACCCCATAGCCGACAAAGTGCTGGGCCTTTCCAAAGGACCGCTGTATACAAAAGCGGACATCCCGCAGATGCTTTACGATGGCCTGATCGGCGCAATGATGGGCGGCGTGGGAGGCGCTGTGAACATCGCCACCGGCGAGGAGGCCAACACCAACGCCCGCCTGCGCACTTACGAAGAGGCCGTAAAGGATGCACAGAGCAATTTCACCTATGAGGGAGATAAGATAAAAGGCCTAAGCAAAAAAGGCCTCCTGCGGGCATCGCAGAATTTCAGCGACAATATGGAGGCCCAAAAGGCACGGCAGGGAAGCTTTGAGCTTTTGACCGGAATACAAGGGGCGGAGCTTCCCGGCAGGATGGACACGCAAACCGGCGTCTTGAACAACGGGCGGCTTTTGACTGCGGCAGACATGGCGGAATACACCCAGAAACAGAAAGGGAGAACCGACATTGTGGACGACTATCTCGCGGAAAAAGCAAAAAGCCGGCAGCGGGACACGTTTTCCAAAGAGATCGATAACTGGGACGGAAAATCTCCAAAGACATTCTCGCTGAATATGAATTCCGAGCCGCTGAAAAGCATCGGCGTACAGGCAGAAAAGATAGTCCTTCACAGCGACAAAATCGGGAAGATATTAAAAAAACATCCGGGGATGTCCCTGAACGTTGTAAAGCAGGCGCCGGATATTATCAATAATCCCATTGTTACGCTGAAATCCAAAACAGTTAAAAGCAGAATCGTCATGTTTGGCGAGGCTGTGGATGAAAACGGCGCGCCCGTCCTTGTCGCCCTTGAACTGACGCCAAAGCAAAACGGGGGAAATCTCACCAATATGAGCGAGGTATCCAGCCTGTACGGGAAGAATAAAGACGTCGCAGGTTTTGTAAAAAGAAGCGACGTCCTTTATCTGGACCCAAATAAAAACAGAACCGATACTTGGCTGCAGGGCCTTGGGCTCCAATCGCCCTCAGATGCAACCGCCTACGGTTCTGTAGGTAATATATCATATGCCGATGGCGGTGTCAATATCAAGGGAATTCCGTTTGAAAAACTTACCAAAATGAGCAATGATTCCGAGCCAATCAAAACCAGCCTTGCCGCAGATAGCGACGCTGGAGCTCAAGAATCATTGCTTGATAACAGCATATCCGAATCCCTGAAAAAAAGCAACACAAATATGCTTCCCGGAAATTCTCAAACGCTTGGGGATTTGCCCGCGGCCGAATCCGTGACTGAAAACGCTGAAAGCGGAGCGGAGAAGATCAGCACCCGGGAAGAGATCCTGAAAAGCACAAAGATGCCTTGTATGAAAAGGTCGCCGAACTGTTCCCCACGGTCAAAAACAGAACGCTTTCGGAAGCGGTGGACACTCTGGCCGCACAGATCCAGCAGCCGACGGCGGATATCAACACAATCTATCAGGCCTTTGAAAAGCTGTGGAACGAATCCACCATGACCGTGCCGGGAGATATCGCATACAGGGAGGCCGCCCAGACGCTGAAGGGGAGCAGGATCTATATTAACGACAGCATCCGCGCGGACATCGGGGACAACTGGCGCAGCGTGGCCGCGAAGGCCAGACGGGAAGGGATCACCTTTACCAGAAATATCAACGACAGGGGAGTGGACGTACTCAACCAGTCAATGGCGGAGAGCTACCCGGGCCTGTTCAACGCTGCCTCCACGGACGGCGGGGATATGGTTTACAATCTGCTGGATATCATGGACAAGAGCAAGGACGTGACCACCGACCTGCCCACCGGGATGGAGAACCAATACGGAAAAGATTTTTCGGGGGCAGCCATGACGGAGCAGTACAAAAGGCTCATGAAGGTGATCTCGGACACGGACAGGAGCATGAAAACCGATTTTCAGTCCCGCCGGGAGGCGGTACAGGCCAAGCGGGAGAACAACACCCCGGAAAAGCAGCTTGAACGGGCCCAACAGGAAATGAGCAAAGAGACGCCGAAAACCACCACGGCCATCGACAAGGTGACGGGCAAGTATCCCATTGCGACCGACGTCTCCTACGCCGGCGCGGAGAGCATGGTGGCCAGGGAAAAGGCGGCCTATAAGACAAAAAAGCTCGTTGAAAAAATGGAGAAGGACCTGAACCCCACGGCTCAGGAAAAAGCCTTCGCCAAGGACATGGCGGCGGGCCTTTACACGGAGCGGGATATCCCGCTGACCTTGGACAGCAAAAAGATCATTCAGCTGGCGGATTATTACGCCGCCAACAGCAGCTTCAAGGACAATCTGCTGGCCCGGCGGGCGAGGGACAACAAAGCCGCCCGGGAAGAAGCGGCGGAAAAGCTGGTGAAAAACAGCACGGGATATAAGCCGCCCAAAGCTCTTTCTCTGAACTTCAATACCATGAAGCGCAATATTGAGCGCTCCTTCGGTTCTGAGGCTCCTGAGATCATCAAGTGGGTGATCGACCCCATCCGGGAGAACAGCAAAAACAAAAAGCTGTGGCAGATGGAGCAGAGAGCAGGGCTTGACGCCTTCGGCCTGTCAAGCAACGAATCCGCACTGGTTCAGCAGGTGATCGAGGGCCGGGCGGCCGGGGAAGAAATGACCAAGCTGGAGCCCCACGAGCAGAAAGACATCAAGGCCGTAATCCAGAACATGAACAACGGGCTCACACGGGCCCAGGCCAACGCCGAATTCAATCTGAATCAGACACAGCTGGACCTGGCGGAACAGTACAGAAAATGGCAAAACACCCAGGCAAGCCTGAAAAACGCCGACGCGGATAAGGTCACAAAGGCGGCGGACTGGCTGACAAAGCAGTACGGACAGATCTACGACGCCATCAACGACTTTCTGACGGCCCACGGGTACAAGCCTATCGGATTTATCAAGGGCTATGCGCCGCATTTGCAGCCGGAAGAAACGATGAGCGGCTTTGCCAAGGCCCTGCAAAGGCTGGGACTTGAAACGGAGGTCGTGGAGCTGCCGACGGAGATCGCCGGACGGACGGAGACATTCAGGCCGGGAAAAAGCTGGGACCCCAACTTTCTCTCCAGAAACCGGGGCACTTACGCGGATGACGCCGTGGCCGGCTGGGAAAGCTACACGGATTATATTTCAAACGTCCTTTATCACACCGACGACATCCAGAAACTGCGCGTACTATCCGAAACACTGAGAAGCAAATATGCCCCGGACGAGATCCGGGAGCAGATCAGCTGGGCAAGAGGTATGCGGGACGCTGCCCCGGTGAAAAAGACCCAGGAGCTAAAACGGCTGGGGAGAATTTCCCAGGGGACACAGCTCACAGCGGAGCAGGCAGATTTTGAATGGCAGAAATACACGGACAGCCTTTTCGAGAACATCAAAAATCTGACCAAGTACGGGGATTTTGTTTCTGTGCTGGACGACTATACCAACAAACTTGCCCTGAAGCAGACCAAATTTGACCGCAGCGTTGAAAGCCTGGTCGGGCGAAAGGCACTGAACTGGGGAAATCAGCTGACGAAGATCTTCGGGGAGAGCACCATCGTAGGCAACCTTTCGTCGGCGCTCAATCAGACCGCCCAGCTGCCCATGCTGCGGGCAGAGGTGGGGGGCAAATACATCCGGGAAGCACTGAAGGATATCGCCGACGGGACGCTGACAGCCGAGGAATTCGACAAGCAATCCGCCTTTCTCGTGGGGAAAATGGACCTGAAATCGGCTGAGGATTCTCGCGCGTGGAAAGATAAAACTTTTCAGCAGAAAAAGGCAAGGGTAATGGACGTGGGCGCCGTCCCGTTCGAGGCGGTGGATGATCTGGCATCGCGGCTGATCGTGCGGGCCAAATATCTGGAGGCCATCGGAAACGGAAAATCTACGACAGAGGCAATAAAAATCGCCGACGAATACGCGGACCGGCTGGTGGGTTCCCGGGAACAGGGCATGAAGGCCATGATCTTTGAAAACAAAAACGTTGCAACAAAGCTGTTTTCCACCTTTCAGCTGGAAGTGGCCAACAGCTGGGAGCACCTGAGCCATGACCTGCGGGCGGAATACAGAGCCGTGGAGGCGTCCCAGGGAAAAAACGCCGTCGTGAAACTTATGGCCGGGCGGCTGGTGAAATATCTTATCAGCGCATTTCTA
>Ga0268263_1001544_pt1 | contig 19379 bp, 12 predicted proteins | sample Biomet5_FD_190358 | JGI IMG/M metagenome (GOLD analysis project Ga0268263, IMG submission 190358) | Microbial communities from bioreactor (seeded with sewage sludge) at LBNL, California, USA - Biofuel metagenome 5 (SPAdes) (version 4) | ecosystem: Engineered > Bioreactor > Anaerobic >... | reverse complement strand
TCGTGATAGAGAACCCGTTTATATTAATATTGCTTTGTCCATATTCACTATAAGGGTCAGTATAATCATAGAATCCATTAACCTTCGGATAACTTTTTCCAAGAATTGTTAAGTCACTTTTTGTAACATTAACATCCTCACGATAGGTTCCAGAATTAACAATAATAGTATCTCCTTCGTGAGCGGCATTCACAGCCTTTTGAATTGTCTTGTATTTTTCATTAGGCCCTACTTTGAGAGTAGCGGCTGATGCAGTAGATGAAACGATAATTAAACATAAAATCAGTGCTGCCGATATTAAAACTATTTTCTTATTATTTTTCAAAGTTTACACCCCAATATTTACCTTTTTGATATAAAATGACAAGAATTTAGATTTGTTTTATAGTATTAAACTTACTCATTTTAATCGAATATTTATAAAATTAATTTATATTGTGATAAAAAGATGAGTTTTCAGAAACAAAACAATGCATGGGTTTTACTCTAAAATCTGTGCATTTTACGGTAAATATCCGGCATACGGGCAAATTTCGGCCTGATACGATGAAAAGTAATAAAATTGAATAAAAAAATCACATGGTTAAATAAAATCTGCACGTTCATAATTATAAGGCTACTTGAGGTATTTGTTAAAACATAAGATTAAAAAATTCATCGGTGGGCTAAATTTAAGCCTGTAAGGTGTGAAAATGGCAGGATTTTGAAATCCTGAGGGCAGGGAAATTCTGACACTTTCTATATGGAACCCTCAGTTACATTATTTCCTGGGAGAAATATAACAGCGTTGCGGTTTGTAAGTGAACCACCAGTTGTACCAAAAAATGAGTGATGAGAGTTAATTAAGCTCTCTACATACCAAAATTAAACGTTCTACATATCAAAATTACTATCTAAGGCTTATATCTAAGGCTGGATCAAGTATTGTACAAGACCAGATCAAAGCCTACTACATAAGACAGAAGGCCGCAAAAATCCCTGATTTTTTGTTTCTGAAAAATATGTGGATCAGAAAAATATGTGGATTAAATATCAAAGGTAACCTTTACTACCTCACATTCTGGCAGATTTTCAATATGTACGCCATCCAGTGTTCCCGTTACCTCAAGACCATTAAACTCATTTGAACCGCAAAGTACGTCCTGATTCGGATGCGTGCCAGGAGTGATATTGCAGCTTAGAACAGTTTTGTGCCCAACCGATACTACAATTGGAAGCCTTGGGGATGCGGGGTGGTTCTTTGGAAGGACTATTAATGGTGACCTGATTTCCCTAATCATAAAAAGAACGCATTTAAGCCCTTTTTCAGTTTTCTCATCCACAGACAGCGCGGAAGCAACAATCAGGTCATGGGGTTCCAGCCCGAGTACAATCTCTTCGTTCTCAGTTTCCAGAAAAAACTGTCCACTCAGACCTGCTTTCACAATAGCCACTGTTCCTGCCGTGCCGCGCAGGAGAAGCATTTCACTTTCCTTCAGTGAAATGTCTTTAGAAGAAGTCGATTCTTTCATGTTAAAAATAAGTATTAAAAATCCAGTCGATTATCAGGATTCTACTACATTTTTAGACTGGCAGGAAGGACACTTCACATTTTTACCAATGCCTTTGAATCTGTTTCCACAGTCTTTACATACATAGTCTTTAACCGGCAAATTTCCTTCCATATCCAGATCAAACGAGTCTCCAACACTACACATCATTGTCACCTCACGGTTTTATCAAGGGGCTCAGTAATAATTATAATACCCACATATTACTACTCATACTTCTCCAATTAATACCTTTCCATACCAGTCCCTGGGGGCGATTTATGATCACAGTCTGCCCATCAGAACACCCATTTCCACAAATTTATGTTTAACAGAGGCATGCATTTAAAAAAGACATATATAGAGGTAGTTAACTTCGTCAACCTCTGGAAAATATCATTTGCAGATCAGTGTAATTTTTCATTCAGTGTAATTTTTCATTCAGTGTAATTTTTCATTCAGTGTAATTTTTCATTCAGTGTAATTTTTCTTCTTTTGATTTATTCCAGATCTTAAAGCCTCCATAATAGGATAAATAAAGAAATCCGATTACGCTGCTGAGCCCATAAGAAATAAAACGCTCTAAAAAAACGAAACTGCTTGCAGATGCGAGGGACAAGCCAAAATACAGAAGTAAAGAGATCAGGCCTCCTTCAATTATTCCGAGGCCTCCTGGAGTTAATGGTAGGGCTCCTAGAATAAAAGTCAAGACTGAAATTGTTACAATCAGGTTTAAAGAAAGGTCAATATTCAGGGCCAGAGCAACCAGTTTGAGGCGTATTACATCAAGGATCCAGACCCCACAGGATAAAAGGAAAACAGGAACAAAAGCTTGTTTAAATTGATTCCAGTTTTTCTGAATGTTCCGAAAGAGAGAAGCTAATTTTGCTCGAAAAAACCAAATTGCTATTCCTGCTGCCAGGAAGAGCAGGAAAAACAGATAGAATGATTTTAATGTTAAACTGTCGATTGCGGGCAGGAGTCTAATCTCTAAAGAGGGGAATGCATATAGAATATAAATTGATAAGAGAAAAACAGGAATTCCTTCAACCAATCTTTCAAAGAAAACTGTTTTGAAAGCGTTGATATAGCTTATCCCAAAAAGTTTGTTGGCCCAAAGGATTCGGAAGGATTCTCCCGTTGCCATATTCCCTCCAGGAGTAACATTATTTACAAATACTGCTCCAAAATAAATAGGAACAAGACTTGTGACTTTTAGATTGTAACCAATACAGTAGAGAACCTGCTGCCAGCGGACTGAAAATAAGTATACACTCAGCAAGTATACCAGGATCGCTAGAAAAACATAACGTAACTTTGTTTCTCTGAGTGTTCCCAGTATTTCTTCCAGAACAGGTATGATCTCTATCCAGTAACTGCGGACAAGATATACTGCTGCGAGCAGTAAAAGGGTTACGATGATTTTTATCAAAGTTCCCATCTTCAAAGACATACCCCACAAAAGCTCAGAGTCACTTTTCTAGAAACAGTTTTTCCATATAGATCTCCTACTCTGAATTTACTTTTAAAACTTTGCGTTTTTAATAGTCAACCGAATTTCTGACTATGCAAGTACTCTTGAGAGTTTTGATAATAACGAAGAAATTTTGGACATCTTGAAGGACATATCGAAGGACATATCGAAGGATATTTTGAAGAATATATCTAAGGTCTTTACTCTATCATGCTCTTCACTCTATCATGTGCCTTTTGGGTCACGTTTGCTCTGAATATACGCAATAATGCCTGGAAGTAACGAAACAAGAACTATTCCAGGTATTAAAAAGCTTAAGTTATCCTTCACAACTAGCAAGTTCCCAAAAAAGTATCCTCCAAAAAGGAATGACGTTACCCATAAAACTCCCCCGATGGTATCATAGCTAACGAATGTCAAATAGGGCATTGTTCCAATCCCTGCCACAAACGGTGCAAATGTACGGATAACAGGGATAAAACGGGCTATAATTATCGTTTTTACCCCATACTTTTTAAAGAATAAGTGTGTACGGTCAAGCTGTTCCTTTTTAATAAACCGTATATTTTCACGATTTGTTACTCGATTTCCTAAGAAATGGCCTGCGTGATAATTGACATTATCTCCTGCAATAGCTGCAAGACATAACACAATAAATAGAATAAATAAATTGAATGAGCCACTGGCAGCCAGAGCTCCGGTTGCAAAGATGAGAGAATCACCTGGTAAGAAAGGAGCTATCACCAGACCTGTCTCACAAAAGATGATAGCGAACAATAATAAATACGTTAATAAACCGTATTCGTTTGTTATTTCTCTTAAGTGGGCATCCAGATGCAAGAATAAATCGATAAAATAGCTTTGATCTGCCATGTCAATTTCTCTATTGGATATGCTTCTTTGATTGTTGGCTAAAATAATTTATTGGCTAAAATAATCTATTGGCTAAAACAATCTATTGGCTAAAATAATTTCTCAGTTTCATATAATTAGTTATTATAACTACTGGGCATATTTTACTACTGCACTCCAAAAACGAAAAATTCCTTAACTTTGAGCTTTCGGAATATACTAGGGATTCAGAAATTTCAGTTTAAGAATTATTTATACGTCTCTAATAATTTGACAATTCAGCCAGAAACAGAAGCTTTTCAAAATTCTCTATAAACGTAGAGAGTTTTCATACTTTCTGGACCATCGAAGTTTATTATTCTCTTTCAAACTGAGTGCTGAAACCAGTTAGGATCCAATTAGGATCCAGAAAATCATTAAATATGTTATATTTTATAAAGTTATGCTTTTTTACTTATATAGAGCCACCTTTTCATCAGACTCGAATAGTCACTCATTAAATTTGAGTAGGTACCCATTCAATTTGAACAGATACCTATCAGTTTGAACAGGTATAACACTTACCTTTCAGTACTTACTTTTTCAGGTTTGTCAGATTATTGATGTCAGATATTATTGTTTATTTGGCTTTTGAGTAATCTGAGCCACGCAATACTTAGAGTTCCCACCAAAAATACGATTAGCAAGTCATCACCGTGTAGCAGTGAGAACCGGAACATACTTCTTAGAGCCGGCACATACAAAACCAGAAATAAACCTGAAAGTGCTCCGACCAGCACATATCTCAAGGCTTTGTTCTCGGAAGACAGCGTTTTGATGAGGCTCTGGGACCAGGAAAGATTTGCCACGATTAAAGTAAGGTTTGCGATTACGAGTGTCGCAAAGGTAAGTGTGCGTGCATCCACTTCGCCCTTGCCCATATGTAAGGCATACAGGAAAACAGCAATCACTCCTGCAAGCATGCTTATTCCCTGTACCAGACTGAGGGCCAGGTTTTTTCTTCCGAACATTCTTTCCTGCAAATTTCGAGGCGATCTGTTCATTATATTTTTCTCTTCAGGTTCAGCCTCAAAGACTGTTGAGCAGGCAGGGTCAATTATCAATTCCAGAAATGCTATGTGTGCAGGCAAAAGCACAAGGGGCAAATTAAATAATATCGGGAACAGAGCGAGTCCCGCAATAGGCATGTGGACTGAAAATATGTACCCTATTGCCTTCTTGAGATTATCAAAAATCCGCCTTCCAAGCCTGACGGCTGCAACAATGGAAAAGAAATCGTCGTTCAAAAGGACAATCGATGCAGATTCACGAGCTACATCCGTGCCTCTTTCTCCCATTGCAATTCCAATATGGGCCGATTTCAGGGCAGGAGCATCGTTAACCCCATCTCCGGTCATTGCAACAACTTCCCCGTTTTGTTTTAAAGCATTTACAATTGTCAGTTTTTGTTCGGGCACAACCCTGGCAAAGATGTTTGTTACTTTTATTTTCTCAGAAAGCTCCTGTTGATCCATATTTGCCAATTCAGGGCCGGTAATATATTTATCTGGATTTTCTAGACCTATCTGCCTGGCAATATGCTGAGCTGTACCGGGATAATCTCCGGTAATCATAATGACTCTTATTCCGGCTTTATAACATTCCTTTATTGATTGGGCGACAGATGGCCGGACAGGATCAACAAATCCGAGCAGTCCTATAAATTCGAACTCGAAATCGTGCTGTTTTTCAGGCAAAGAGTCATCCTGAAAACTGGCTTTGGCCACGCCCAGAAGTCTCAAACCCCGGTTTGCCATCTCCTGGACATGAGCTGATAACTCTTCTTTTTCGTCTTCACTCAGATGGCACAGGTCAAAAACTGCTTCGGGTGCACCTTTTGTAGCGATAACGTATTTTCCGGAATCTGGAGATTTCCATACGTTTGAAAGTGCAAGCAGGTTTTTTGAGAGAGGATACTCCCTTACAGTTTTCCACTCTTCGTGGATATGTTCGGTATTAATAAGGAATTTTTCAGTGTTTCTTTTTATCTCTTTCTCAAGAGGATCAAAAGGATCTCGCTGGCTTGCCAGGTATCCAAACTCAAGCAATTCATGGAACTTCTCAAGCAGGCATTTGTTTTTCTCGAGTTCACAATACTCGCCCTTCGAAAATAAGGAGTTCAGAATCATCCGGTTTAAGGTTAAAGTCCCTGTTTTATCCACGCAAAGTACGGTTGAAGCCCCGAGCGTCTCAATTGCAGGCATCCGTCGTACTAGCACATTTCTTTTGGACAGACGCCAGGCTCCCATACTCAGGAATATCAGTAAAACTACTGAGAACTCTTCGGGAAGAAGGGCCATGCTTAAACTCAGTCCCGCAAGCAGGCCGTGCAGCCAATCTCCTCTTGTCAAGCCGTAGACTATGACTACAACTGCGCATAGAATTCCCCCAAAAACCGCAAAAGTCTTTATAATTTGGGCGGTTTCTTTTTTTAGTAGAGAGTCTTCTTCGGCTATAGTCCCCAGAGCTTTTCCGATTTTTCCCATTTCAGTATGTATTCCGGTTTCGAGTACCTGGGCTACTCCATGACCCTGAATTACCAGGGTTCCTGAATATACAAATGGGAGGTCATCTCCTCCGGGCTGCTCAAGCTTCAAGGAGTGAGTTAAGCCAGTAGATTCGCATTTTCGAACAGCCAGTGATTCGCCTGTGAGTAAGGATTCATCCACCAGAAGATTTGTACTGGAGAGCACAACTCCATCTGCCGGGATGCGGTCTCCTTCTCTCAAAATTATGATATCTCCCTTAACGACTTCTCTCCCTGGAATTCTTTTCTGTTCCCCGCTTCTTATCACAAGAGCTCTTGGGCTTGAAAGATTTTTTAAAGCCTCCAATGCTCTTTCGGTCTTTATTTCCTGGTTAAATGTTATACCCACAACCACAAAAACGAAAACTAGCAGTATAAGAGCATCTCTAACTTCCCCAAGGAATAGATAAATCGTACCTGCAATTAAAAGGAGAAGCAACATCGGTTCTTTAAGGACATTCAGAAAGATAGAAAAAAGGCTCTGTTTCTTCTGGGACGGCAGCTCATTATAGCCTTCGTTCTTAAGTATCGCAGCGGCTTCTTCTTCTGAAAGCCCAGTTATATTCTCCGGATCGAATGTTGTTTCCATAATTTTTCATACCTGTTGTAATATCCCTTCTGTTTGTGATTCCTTATATTTTTGAAATGCTTAGCTTGAAACATTAATTATTTTATTAATCATTAAAGAGATTTTTAAAATTTTAAAAGTAAATATATCTCGGTTTTATCATATAAGGTTATCCAGAAACTAATATAGAAACTAATATTATACTTAGATTACAAATTTAATATTATATCTTTTCATGAAATTGATGACATTCAAAAAAAGGAAACAAAGGTTTAGATAGCTAAAAAACATAAGAAAGGAAAACTATATCTCAGGAAAAATGAAAAAATAGGTCAATTAAAAAATAGGTTAATATATTCATCTTTGAATGCGGGTTACTGGATCGCAGTGGACTGGTTTTAATCAAAGAAATTTTAAATTTGGAGTTTTATGACTGGGACCAGATCAATGGGGCTCTATGCTGCGACTTCAATAGGTGTCGGGGGTATGATTGGAGCCGGGATATTTTCTATTTTCGGGACAGCTGTTAAGATTTCAGGAAATGCAGTATATATCTCTTTTATCATTGCAGGGGTGGTTGCATTTTTAAATGCTTATTCCTACGCAAAACTTGGGGTTAGATACCAATCTGCTGGAGGGCCTGTAGAATTTATTATAAAGGGATTCGGAGATGGAGTTTTAAGTGGAGGGCTTAACCTTTTACTCTGGATAAGTTACATCTTCGCACTTGCTCTTTATTCAAAAGGTTTCTCATTTTATGCAGTAACCTTCCTGCCTCCAGGCTCAGCGCAGGTATGGGATAAGATTTTTGCAAATGCAATTATCCTGATTTTTACGGCAATTAATTTTATAGGAGCTAAAGCCGTAGGAAAATCCGAACTATTTATAGTTTCGATAAAATTTTGTATATTGTTAATTTTTGCGGCTGCAGGTATTGCTTACATGGATACTGGAAATCTTTCGGCTTCTGCATGGCCAGACTCCATAAGTATTCTCTTTGGGGCGGGAGTTGTATTTCTTGCATATCAGGGGTTTGGACTAATAACCAATGCTGCGGAAGACATTATAAATCCAGAAACCAATCTTCCAAGAGCAATTTATCTGAGTATTGCACTTGTCGTTATTATCTACGTATCGGTTAGCCTTGCAGTAGTCGGAAACCTCTCAACCTTTGAGATCGAAATGTCAAAAGACTATGCTCTTGCAGCTGCAGCAAAACCTTTTCTAGGAGTTCTGGGTTTCAAGGTTATGGCTCTCGCTGCTTTAATTTCAACTTCTTCTGCGATAAACGCTTCTCTTTACGGGGGAGCAAACATAAGCTATTTGCTTGCAAAAGAGGGACGTTTGCCCTTATTTTTTGAAAGAAAAATCTGGAAAAGGGGAACTGAAGGACTTTTTATTACATCCGGTCTTGTGATACTCATGGCTAACTTCCTTTCTCTGGATGGAATAGGTATGCTCACAAGTACCTCCCTGCTTATAATTTATGTAGCCGTTAATACTTCTCATCTGCGTCTTTTAAAAGAAACCGGAGCGAAACGCTGGATAATTTTGGCTTCACTTCTGAGTAGCTTGATTTTCTTTGGAGTGTTAGTTTATTATGAATTTGTGAATTCGAAACTAACTCTGGAACTGCTTTTAATAACACTTCTCTGCTGCTTCTGTGTTGAATGGGTTTACAGAAAATTCTCAGGCCGATCAATAAAAGAAAGGGCAGACTAAATTTCCGGACAAGCGATGCTCTAAAATTTTTTCGTGGGTTTTCAAGTTTTAATAGTAATTTTGAGCTGGTTTGGAGGAAGTGCGATGAGTGGCTTCGTTTCCGAATATGCTTTCTGGATTACCTCTGGTCTTCTGGTTTTTATTGGGGCCAGGATGATTTATAGGAATCTTCATGGCAGCAAACAGAGAAAGATAGGCTCCCTGGATTTAGTCTGTTTGAACTGGCTAATGTGTTACCCAAACTGCACGGCATATAATCAATTAACCATTTTTTTAAGTAATGTCTAGATTTCAAGATAATCTTTTTTTCATCCGAAAAATGGGCTCTGTTCCAAAATCTAGTGATTTTTGCATCTCTTGATTGAAAATCTGAATTAGCAAGAAGAATTAGCAAGAAGAATTAGCAAGAAGAATTAGCAAGAAGAATTAGCAAGAAGAATTAGCAAGAAGAATTAGCAAGAAGAATTAGCAAGAAGAATTAGCAAGAAGAATCCGGTTTTCGTCAAAATCAATATTCGATATCTAAAAACTTTAATCCCGAAGTTGTATCACAAGGATCGTGACCGAGTACGAAACCTAATGATTTTGGATTTTACATTCATCACTAGATTTTGGAACTGAGTTAACATAACTATAAAATAAATATTACCTCGTCAAATTTTACTTTATTTCATAAGCATTACTCTAATTAATAACATCCATTATGTTTTATAACATTGCTGCGCCTCTTTTTTAAAGAATTTTAAATAGAAATAAATATTTTGATATTTATCATAGACAGTTTTATAACCAATAACTCGTAAAGGACATAACGAATGTATAATTTATTTACAACTGCCTTTGGAAAAAATAAAATATTTATTACTTTTTATAAAAACATTTAAACTCACTTTTAATAAGGAATGTTTACGTGAAATCGATAGCAATAATAACTGTAAAGTACTCTTGAGATCCTGGTCATAAACTATTGATCAACATATGTTGGGAAATAATGAATACCTGGCGTATGAGAAAACATCCAGAGTCTAAAAACTTTACAGAAAGTGGGTTAAAAATTTAGCGTTAAACATCAAACGATTAAATTGAACAATTGCATCAAACGTTTTACTGTCAGGTTCTGGGTTTTGAAAGTCCTGGCAAAGGGATAATGAATAAACTGATTGATATGGCAGAATTTTAGAAAAATTGCCTGATCTTACGGGTGACAAATTACACACATGTGACGAATTCCTTGCACCTGATTAAACACTAGCTTTAAATTACCTTTGAATTCGGAAAGGGTTGAAATGGAAAAAAGCTTGAGAAAATCTGGGATTGACATTATTGGAGAGGTGCCCTGGGGAACGCATTTCTGTCAATTCTACCAGACAAAACAGGATTTAATTGACATACTTGTTCCTTATTTTAAAGCCGGCCTGGAAAACAACGAATTCTGTATGTGGGTTACATCAGAGCCCCTGGATGTGGAAGAAGCAAAAAGAGCTCTTAGAAAAGCTATTCCTGAGATTGATGCTTATCTGGAAAAAGGACAAATTGAGATTATTCCTTACACTTACTGGTATGTCAAAGAGGGAAGTTTCGATTCGCAAAAAGTGCTTAACGGCTGGATAGAAAAACTCAATCGAGCCCTGGCTGATGGCTACGATGGTTTAAGGTTGAGCGGCAACACCTTCTGGCTGGAAAAAAAAGACTGGAACAGTTTTGTCGATTATGAAGAAGAGATCGACAGCATCATTGGCAACTATTCCATGATAGCCCTGTGCACATATTGCCTCGAGAGGTGCAGTGCAACCGAAATTATTGATGTAGTTATCAACCACCAATTTGCCCTGATTAAAAAAGAAGAGAAATGGACGCAAATAGAAAGCTCCAGGCGCAAAAAGGAAGAAGAGAAAGCTTTTCAAGTCACACAGTACTGGGGATCTACTTTTGATTCCATGCCAGACCTGATAGCCATAATTGACAATGAATACCGGATTGTTCGTGCAAACAAGGCAATGGCTGCAAGATTGGGGCTGAAACCTGAAGAGTGCATAGGGTTAACCTGCTATCAGGCTTTGCATGGGACAGTCTATCCTCCCTCTTTTTGTCCACACAGACTTTTGATTGAGGACGGGCTTGAACATACTGCGGAGATTTTCGAGAACTGCCTGGGTGGTTATTTCATAGTGAGCGTTTCGCCACTCTATGACTCCAGAGGGAAAATAATTGGGAGTGTGCATGTTGCCCGTGATATCAACGAACGCAAAAAGGCTGAAAAAGATCTGAAAAGGAGTGAAAACGAATTCCGCACACTGGCAGAAAACTCTCCTGACATAATTACCCGTTTTGATAAAAAAAATCGCTATATGTATGTAAATCCTGCCGCTGCCGAAGTTTATGGCTATTCTCAGGAAGAAATCATCGGGAAAACCAATTGTGAACTGGGAAAAAACCCTGAACATATAAAGTTGTGGGAAAAACATCGTCATAGCGTTTTTGCTACAGGAAAACCCGGAAAAATGGAATTCCAGTATAGATCGCCTCAAGGAAAAGAATACTATTTTAACACAAGAATAGTACCTGAGTTTGTTAACGGCGAAGTGGCTTCTGTCCTTGCTATTTCCCGTGATATTACAGAAATAAAAGAAGCTGAAGCCAGGTTAAAAGAAACCCTTGATAATTTAGAAGAATTAATTGAAGAAAGGACATCAGAAGTTGAAAAGGCTTATAATTCTTTGAAAGAGAGCGAAAGGAGTCTTTCTGAAGCTCAGAGGATGGCACACCTTGGAAACTGGGACTGGAATATTGTAACTAATGAGTTATACTGGTCTGATGAGATATATCGTATCTTCGGACGCAGCCCTCAAGAGTTCGGGGCAACTTTCGATGCGTTTCTGAGTTATGTACATCCGGATGATCGAGATTATGTAAATAATGCCGTTAAAGAAGCTTTAAACGGCAAAAAATACAGTATTAATCACCGGATTACCTTAGCCAGTGGAGAAGAACGTATAGTACATGAACAGGCCGAGGTTATTTTTAATGAGGATAATATCCCTGTCCATATGAGAGGAACAGTTCAGGATATTACTGAGCAAAAAAAGGCTGAAAAAGCCTTAGAGCTGGCTAACACGTATAATCGCAGTCTCATTGAGGCCAGTATAGATCCCTTTGTAGCTATCGGTCCGGATGGTAAAATTACTGATGTAAATAATTCAACCGAATTTGCTACGGGTTACTCCCGCAAGGAGTTAATTGGGACTGATTTTTCGGATTATTTCACCGAGCCTGAGAAAGCTAGAGAAGGATATCAGCATGCATTCCAGAAAGGGCTGGTGCGAAATTATCCGCTGGAAATTCGACATAAAAACGGGCAGATAACGCCTGTTTTGTATAATGCATCGGTTTACAGGGATGAAACTGGAGAAGTTATTGGGGTTTTTGCAGCTGCACGTGATATTTGTGAGCAGAAAAAGGCTGAGGAAAAAATACAGATACTGGCGAGTGCTGTAGAGTCATCGGATGATGCCATTATGACCAAGTCTATTGATGGCATTATTACAAGCTGGAATAAGGGAGCAGAGCAGATTTATGGCTATCTCGCCGAAGAAATTCTTGGAAAAAATATCTCAATACTTGAGCCAGATAATCGTAAAGGAGAGATAAAGCAGTTAGTTAAGAAAATTCAAGAGGAAGAGAGAATCCAGCACTATGAAACAATACGGTTAAGAAAGGATAGTACATTAATAGATATTTCAGTAACTCTTTCTCCGGTTTTGGATGTTTCTGGGCAACTTATAGCTTTCTCCGTTATTGCAAGAGACATTACTGAGCGAAAAAAAGCAGAAGAAACTCTGAGGTTGTCAAGCATTTATAATCGTAGTCTGATAGAAGCCAGCCTTGACCCTATGGTTACTATCGGCCCTGATGGGAAGATAACCGATGTAAATAAAGCTACAGAACTGGCTACCGGTTATTCAAGAGATGAGTTAATTGGGACTGATTTTTCAGACTATTTCACCGATCCTGAGAAAGCTAGAGAAGGATATCAACACGTCTTCAGGGAAGGTTTGGTACTGGACTACGAACTTGAAATTCAGCACAGAAGTGGTCGCGTAACTCCTGTCTTATATAATGCTTCAATTTATAAAGACGAAACTGGTGCGGCTATTGGAGCTTTTGCAGCTGCCCGTGATATCACCGAACGGAAAAAGGCAGAAGAGCTGTTAAAACTGAAATTAGAGGAGCTTGCTCGCTCAAATGCAGAGCTGGAACAATTTGCCTACGTCTCATCCCACGACTTGCAGGAACCCTTGAGAATGATAGCAAGTTATTTACAGTTATTACAAAGAAAATATCAGGGAAAGCTTGACGAGAAAGCTGATAAGTACATCTATTTTGCTGTGGACGGTGCTTCTCGTATGCAAAACCTGATAAATGATCTTCTGGAATTTTCTCGTGTGACCACAAAAGCCAGAGAATTCGAACCTACAGATTGCAAATCTGTTTTGAATAAGGTCTTATTTGATTTAGATATATCAATAAAAGAAAATGAAGTCAGTATATCTTCTGGTTCTTTACCTGTAGTAATGGCGGATCCTGTCCAGTTCACTCAGCTGTTCCAGAATCTTATAAGCAACGCTATAAAATTCCGCAGTGAAAATGCCCCGGAAATTGAAATTTCTGCCGAAAAAAAAGCGGGTCAATGGTTATTTTCAGTGAAGGATAATGGGATTGGAATTGACCCTAAATACTCTGAAAGGATTTTCGAGGTTTTTAAAAGACTTAATAAAAGAGAAGAGTACCCGGGTACAGGCATAGGGCTTTCAATTTGTAAAAAAATTGTAGAACGGCATGGAGGACAGATTTGGGTAGAATCTGAATCAGGTAAGGGTTCTACTTTCTATTTCACTTTACCAGTAATTCCTATAAAAGTTTATGATAAAGACTATACCGTGAATTCCTGATAACGACTATACAGTAAAAATTTAATTTTTATAAAAAAATTAATTTCTGTAAAAAATTTAATTTTTATAATTTTGGTTCAAATTAGACAACCAGATTCAGAAAAACTCAAACTATTTGACGTATAATCAGGATGGTCATATAAATGAGAACTCGGATCGCATATAAACCGGTAGAGATTCTTGTAGTGGAAGACAGTAAAGGCGATATTGGACTAATAGAAGAAGGTTTCGAAGATGCAAAAATTGGGAACATTCTTCATATTGTAGAAGACGGAGAAGAAGCAATCGCTTATTTACGTGGCGAAGGACAATTTTCAGGTTCCCCGCGCCCGGATATAATACTTCTGGACTTAAATTTACCAAAAAAAGACGGGCGTGAGGTTCTTGAGGAAGTGAAAGGCGACGATGAACTTAAAAACATACCTATTGTGGTTTTAACTACTTCCAAAGCTGAAGAGGACATCCTGAGATCTTATAATCTGCACGCCAACGCATATATTACTAAACCTGTTGACTTTGATCAGTTTTTAGATGTAGTTAGGTCCATAGAAAATTTCTGGCTTGAGATTGTAAAGTTGCCATCAAAGTAAGGCCAGAATCACCCGGATAGGACGGTTTGACTATGGATGAAAAGGTAGAAATCTTGCTTTTTGAGGACAATCCTGGAGATGCAGGTTTAATTGAAGAGATGCTCGAAGAATTCGCCGACTTTCAATACGAATTTAAAACCGTTCAGACCCTCAATGAAGGTTTAAGCCTTCTTAAAGAGAATCGGTTTGATATAATATTATCTGACCTGGGATTGCCAGATAGCGATGGCATTGATACTTTTCTTGAAATCCATGCAAGGAATTCACGAATTCCCATTATAATTCTGACGGGAATGAATGATGAAAAAATCGGAATTGAGGCTGTAAAGAAAGGTGCTCAAGACTATCTGGTCAAAGGGCAGGTAGATGGCAGATTATTGAAACGTTCTATCCAGTATTCCATTGAGCGTAAAAAAGCAGAGGAAAGAGTTCAGAACTTAGCGAATATAGTGGAATCGTCAAATGATGCTATTGTAACCCGGTCTCTTGATGGTTTCATTACCAGCTGGAACCTGGGGGCAGAGCAAATCTATGGGTATCTGGCTGAAGAAATTTTGGGGAAACCTGCATCAGTCTTAATGCCTTCCGTCCTGGGAAATGAATCACAAAAACTGACTGAAATGATAAAACAGGGAGAAAAGATTCATCAGTATGAGACTTCACGGTTAAGAAAAGACGGTACGATTATAGATGTCTCAATGACACTTTCTCCGGTTTTTGATATATCCGGAGAGCTTATGGCTATCTCAGTTATCGCCAGAGACATAACCGAGAGTAAAAAAGCCGAAGAAAGGCTTCACGATAGTGAGGAAAGATATCGGATTGTTACGGAACAGACAGGTCAGTTAATATATGAGCACGATATCGAGGAAAATAAAATTTACTGGGCAGGTACCATAGAAGAAATTACAGGATATACTCAGGAAGAACTGCTGAACACTGGTATTAAACTATGGATAAACAATGTCCACCCTGAAGACCAGAAGAAAGTCTGGAATCAAAAGATAAACGGCTGCGTCCATGACGTGAAGAACACTGAAAATAAGAAGAATTTCCACCTGGAGTATCGTTTTAGAAGGAAGGATGGAGAATATATCCACGTTGAAGACCATGGGGTCTGTCTTCAAAAGGGAAATTATCTTACAAATAAAGTCCTCGGAATAATGAAGGATATCACAGAGCGTAAGCGGATAGAAGAAGAACTACGAAAATCCGAGGAACGCTTTCGCCTCGCCCTTAGAGGCTCAAGCATTGTTATGTTCAGTCAGGATCTCGAGCTGAGGTACACGTGGGTATACAACCCTGCACCTGGCTTCAAAATAAAGGATGTCCTGGGTAAGTGTGACTACGAGATATATCAGCCAGAGGATGCTGAGTTATTTACCGCTATCAAGCGTCAGGTCTTAGCCAGTGACACAGGTCGACGTGACGAGGTAGTCACCCATAGGCCAGCTTCCGCTGGTGGTAATCTGGTCCATGATATGACCACAGAGCCGCTGCACGACTCCACAGGAAACATTATTGGAGTCATCTGCGTCGCAATGGATATTACTGAGAAAAAGGAAGCTGAAAATTTCCTGAAAAAAATTGAAGAAGCCCGTAAAAAGGAAATTCATCATAGAATTAAAAATAATCTGCAGGTAATCTCGTCTCTGCTCGACCTGCAGGCTGAAAAATTCGCTGTCAATGAGGTTTATGATACTTCAAAGGTACTTGCAGCTTTCAGGGACAGCCAGAATAGGGTTATTTCCATGGCTTTGATCCACGAAGAACTATATGGGTCAAAAGAAGTCAGTACTCTTAATTTTGCGACTTACCTTCAAAAACTGACTGAGGAGCTCTTCAGGTGTTACAACGTTGGAGCTTCAGAAGTCAAAATGATTCTGGAAATAGAGGAAAATATTTTCTTCGATATGGACACTGCGGTTCCTTTAGGAATGATTGTTAATGAACTGGTCTCAAATTCCCTCAAACATGCATTTCCAGGTGGGAGAACAGGAGAAATTAAGATAAAACTCTCCAGTGAAATAAATGAAAAATCTGAAGATCGCGGGATTGAAGACAGTAACGAAGCATGTAAAAGTACCAGTTATATCCTGGTCGTTTCAGATAACGGAGTAGGTATACCTGAGAGCATCAGTCTGGAAGACTCCAATACCCTTGGATTACAATTGGTAACCATCCTGGTAGACCAGTTAGACGGAGAACTTGAATTGAACAGGAACTCTAGTACTAAATTTACAATAAAAATCACAGTAGCGGACAATAAGTAAAAACGTGCCAGTGAATGCAAATCAATGGAGACGCTTATTTTGGGAGTTAAAGATTCTATATTATTTTATATTATTTTACATTGTTCAATAATATAACAAATTATAATGCCAACTGGTGTCATGGCAATTTAATTACTGGGCATTAGTACTTAGATAATACATCATCCGTAGTCCCTTTCTTAATTATAAGGACTCAGAACTAAATTTTCTAGACACTATATATAACCGAAGCACCGAAGTTTGGAATAGGCTCATATAAGAACCTATATAAAGAATAATAAGATTTACACAATAGTATTATTTATAAAGCTACATAATAAAATTTATAAGCGTTGCACAATAAAATTTATAATTAGTACAATATATAATTAGTGTAATATGATTCATAATTGAGTAGAATACAATTCATAATTAGTGAGTTCATCCCAAAACTTGAAATTTGCTTCCTAGACCTTGTATTTTGAATAATCAATCAAGCTCACGATCATGAAAATAATTCTGAGAATTCCCAATGATTATGATTAAGAGTAAAGTGACTTTTGGGATAGGCTCAGTAATAGAACTTATGCTGTATTCATCTCTGGAAAATAAAATAATTATATGAGAATGATTATAAATAACTTCTCTAAAAAATACTTTCTTCCTGTTGAATTTCCGTAGAATTCTCCCTGGACTCGCAGAGTTCTCCTAGAACCGGCAGAGATGAGAGGAGAGATTTCTAATATCAGAAATTTAACTGAAGAGATTTGCCCAAAAAGGTCTTACAGGAAAATATTACAGGAAAATATTACAGAAAAATATTACAGGAAAATATTACAGGAAAATATTACAGAAAAATATTACAGAAAATATTACAGAAAAAATATTGCAGAAGAAATATTGCAGAAGAAATATTGCAGAAGAAATTCTGTTATTTAGCCTTTCCTTATTAAAAAAAACATTTCAGGTTCGCCCATGCAAAACATACTCTCAGTCCAATCTCTTACAAAGAAATTTGATGATTTTACGGCTGTAAAAGATATCAGTTTCAACGTTGAAACCGGTTCGATCTTTGCTTTTCTTGGCCCAAACGGGGCAGGCAAGTCCACAACTATTAAAATGCTCACAACTGTTTTGAAGCCCACATCAGGAAAAATAAGCATTAACGGTTTCAATGCGCTTAAAGAGCAGGACAAAGCCCGTGCATCTTTCGGGATAGTTTTTCAGGACTCCAGCCTTGATGAAGAACTGACTGCCTACGAGAATATTGTTTACCATGCAGTCATCTATAAGGTACCTAAAAAAGAAAGGGACGAAAGAATCCGAAAAGCCCTGGAAATTGTCGGGCTCTGGAATAGACGGGAAGACTATGTTAAAAATTATTCCGGCGGCATGAAGCGCAGGCTTGAGATTGCGCGGTCGCTTGTCCACTACCCTAAAATCCTTTTCCTTGACGAGCCAACTGTGGGCCTTGATCCCCAGACCCGGAACTCTATATGGAGCCATATCAGGATCCTGAATAAAGAAAAAGGAATGACAATTTTTCTGACCACGCATTACATGGAAGAAGCCGAGGCAGTTGCAGACCAGATTGCAATCATTGACCACGGAAATATTATAGAGTCCGGCACTGTTGAAGAAATAAAGAAACGGACAGAAACCGAATCATTAGAAGAAGCTTTTTTGAAATTAACAGGCCGGGACATCAGGGACGATAACGAGTCTGGGCACAGAGTACGAACTATAAGGGGTATGAGAAGGAGGGTCAGGCATTGATCGAGGTAATCTATATCCTCTGGCTCAGGCAACTAAAACACTACTGGCGCTCAAAAGCAAGGCTGTTGGGTTCTCTAGGGCAACCTCTGCTCTTTCTGATAACATTTGGGTTCGGGTTCGGCCCAATGTATTCCAGGGCAAGCGGAGGGGCAAACTACCTGGATTTTCTTGCACCAGGAATCGTCTCAATGTCCATCCTGTTCACTGCTGTATTTTCGGGTCTTGAGGTTATCTGGGACAGGCAATTCGGCTTTCTCAAAGAGACTATGGTAGCTCCGATCTCAAGGACAGAAATTATGATCGGAAAAACTCTTGGAGGCGCAACTATAGCCATGATACAGGGTCTGATCGTGCTGAGCCTGACCTATCTACTCGGGTTCAGAGTTCCAGGCCTTGCAAGCCTTGTCGTCGGGCTGGTCTTCATGTCCCTAATAGCTATCTTCTTTACAGGCCTGGGCCTTGCCATAGCCTCAAAAATGAAAGATATGCAGGGCTTCCAGTTGATCATGAACTTCCTGATTATGCCTATCTTCTTCCTGTCCGGCGCCCTCTTCCCCCTCGAAAACCTGCCACAGGCGATCTATTTCATAAGCAGGATCGATCCCCTTACCTACGGGGTAGATGGCTTAAGAGGAGCCATAACCGGAATGAATGTGTTTGGTATCTATAATGACCTGGCAATAATAGGTTTGCTCTCGGCTCTTGTCTGCATGGTTGGAGCATTCTTGTTTTCAAAAATAGAGGCATAAAAACCTTTTTTTTAAAAATCTACAAATTCAAGGCTCAAAATTCAGTATAAATTAAGGTATTCTAGAGATCACTAATGAGTATTAATTAGGACTTACGCACTTGAAGTCCCAAAAACTTCATTTCATTAGAAATATAATTATCTATTAGTAACCCCAAAAAAACGTGCGGAGTTATGGACATAAACCCACCCAAGTGTAATGACATCGACTACATTAATTTCCTCATCGCTGCTTCTAACGTTTTTAGTTGCACTGAAGCTGCTAGATGTTATCCAAACGTAGCTAATGCTCCTTCTCATGATGCTTTTACTCGTTGCCTTCAAAGGCAACCTCCAGACACAGAAGCACTATG